>Ga0316202_10000107_pt1 | contig 131576 bp, 111 predicted proteins | sample 3monrhotite_MG_FD_204934 | JGI IMG/M metagenome (GOLD analysis project Ga0316202, IMG submission 204934) | Microbial mat bacterial communities from mineral coupon in-situ incubated in ocean water Damariscotta River, Maine, United States -... | ecosystem: Environmental > Aquatic > Marine >... | reverse complement strand
TTTTTGCAGTCTTTGTCTGTTTTAAAACGATCAGAGAACTCTAGAAGGTTTTGACCCTTGAAAATATTCATATTATTACTGTTTTTATTGGAATTAAAGATATGAATTTAAATACTGACCTCTAAAAAATTAATTTTCATTTAGTTTTTTTAACTGCTTTTTTATTTTTTTAATAGCGTTTTCAATAGGTTTTTCAGGTTCAATAACATTGTAGGCTCCCCAAAATTCGGGGTCAGAAAAACCAGAAGCTTTATCACTTATAATTACGGATGATCTTAGTCTGTCTTTAGGTTTAATTAATTTATTAGCCACATTTTTCTCCCAATCTGTAACTGCCATTTCAATAGTAGTATTATAAACGGTATTAAATAATTTTTTGTCCCAATTAATTTTAAAACCTAGTTGAATTCTACTATATCCATAATACCATTTTCCGTTTTTCTCACGATAATCAACTTGATAAGAGGCTTCTATAGGATGTACTTTTGCGCCTTTAGGTTTTTTTACAATAAAATACTTACTTGCTTTTTCTTGATCTTCAATATTTAAATTAAATTTTGCATTTGTTAAAGCTAAAGATTGTGCATCAATATATAAAGTCCCGTAAAAAAATGGCCTTTTCTCACGTGGTTTTTGCTTAAAATTCACGACATAAATAGGTCTATTATCAATTTTAGTTGACTTGCCAAGGGTGAAATCATAAATTTCAAACATATCTTCAGTAAAAATTAATGTAGGGTTTTTCATGATATCAATAAATAAGGTGTTAAAAGGCCCGCCTTTAAGTTTAAAAACTACCGTATCTAATCTAGAATAATCGGTATTTTTACGTGACTTGTAGAGCTTTAAAATATCATTTCTAGATTTAGAATAGGGTTGTTTATCAATTTCAACTACGGCCTCAGATAGTGACACATAACTTCTTCTTTTTTTAATGGTTTCTCTGTAAAAAGCGGTCATTGTAGTGAGCTCATCAGAATAATTTTTACCTTTTCTTTTGAAAACTTCTGAAATAATAGATTTTGCATCTTTCATTGAAATATTAACTTCAGAAAGTTCTTCAATATAGGTTTCTAATTTTATCGATTTTCTATCAATTAAATCAGTTTGGTTTAAAACTTTACTGGTATAACCTAAAAACGAAACGGTAATTTTATGATCCTTAAATTTTTTAGGGATTTTTAATAAAAATTTACCTTGTGTATTTGTAATAGTGCTAATATTGGTTTCATTCACCATTAATGAAGCAAAAATTAACGCTTTTTTTGTTTTACTATCAATAACCTTACCTTTATAGGTGTTAAAGCCTATAGTGTCATTCTGAATATAATTATCTGAAGCGTAGCTAAAAGATTGAAAACCAACTATAAATATGAAGGTTATAATGTATGTGGTAAGGCTTTTTTTATTTTGAAAAGTGCTATCTATTACCATAGTGCTAGAGATTAATTGTGATAAATAATAATTTAATGATACAAGTTAGTAAATTTTCAGCAAATAAAGGATGTCTAAAATTGAAATTTTCGTCAACCTGAATTTGATTTAGGTTCTCATAATGATTGGTCATCAGTTTGATGAGATTCTGAAAATAAATTCAGAATGACGGCTTTCAACACTTTTTAGACAGCCTATTTATGTTTTAATTTTTTGGAAAAGGAAAACCTAAAATGAGTGCTAGATAAAGCGTGATAACTATAAATACACCATAGTACGCATCTTTTTCTAAGTATTTAACAAAATTAGCTATCAAAAATGCACGTGAAAACCTTTTCGATTTTGATACTTGTTATTTTAATTTAAATTGTTGATTAGAATAAGTATTTATGAATTAAAAGAATTCAATGTTTTTAGTTTATCATTTATTGAAATAAATAGCTAGTTTATTTTGTTGAGTTTATAAATTAAATAGTTTACCCATAGAGATAGATAGAAAAAGGAACTACAATTAAGTAGTTCCTTTTAAAATCACGTAAGTGAAACAAGCTTTGGGTAATTTGTATTATAATATAACTTGTCTATTAATTTGTTATATTATGTATTTCAATTTCAATTTTTATAATTAATTCAATTAAATTTTCAAGTTTTTATGAAATTAAATAATTAATTTAAAAAGAGAACTTATTTTTTTATTCTCTTTATAACACTAAAATTTATCCGAAAAATTCATATAAAATCCACATAGGGATTACTATAAATAATAAATACGGGTTTAATAGTAGTAATTTAATAAAACCAACTACTACAATTAGGGATAACGCAGTCATTATTATTTTTCCGAGATAGTTTGCATCATTATAATCGTGATTAAATTTTTGTACAAACTTTAATTTTAATTTCATGAGGACTATTTTTAAGAGTGTTTATATTCAAAAAAAGAAGTCTTTTTAAATGTTTTTTTTTCATTAAAATAGCTCCTTTTAAATTTAATGTAAAAGTACGATGCAACTATAGTGAATATGATGATAATTGTCAGTTTATGAGATTTTTTTGATAGTATTCTACTATTTTCAAGAAGCAGTTTCTACTTTTTTTGTTAAATAAAGTTTATATATGAAACTCTCGAAAATAAATTATACAGAAAAAAGGAATTACTTAATTGTAATTCCTTTTTTAAAAGTATAAGATTCTGAAATAAATTCAGAATGACGTTTTAGTTAAACTATCTCAACAAATAATCCTTCATCGGTATTATTTACTTTTGCCAAGTTATGTTTTGTTAAGCCTTTTAAGGTTTTATCCCATTTTTTATTACTTAAACCACTTTGAGTTTTTAATTCATTTAATAAAATTGGAGATGTTGTTTCTAGAATTTTTAACACTATTTTTTCATCTTCATTTAATTCAACGGAAGGTGCTTTTTTCTCTGGTTTCATTTGAGGAAAGAAAAGTACATCTTGAATAGAGCTATTATTAGTCATAAACATCACCAAACGGTCAATTCCAATTCCAATTCCGGATGTTGGTGGCATTCCATATTCTAAAGCTCGTATAAAATCTTGATCTATAAACATCGCTTCATCATCACCTTTTTCCGTTAATTTTAACTGATCTTCAAAGCGTTCGCGTTGGTCAATTGGGTCGTTTAATTCAGAATAGGCATTTGCTAATTCTTTCCCATTGACCATTAATTCAAAACGCTCTGTTAAAGCTGGATTGGTGCGGTGTTCTTTAGTTAAAGGACTCATTTCTTTCGGATAATCTGTAATAAATGTTGGTTGAATGTATAAGTGTTCACACTTTTCGCCAAATAATTCATCAATCATTTTACCAATTCCCATGGTTTCATCAACTTCAATTCCAATTTTTCTGCAAATAACTCTTAATTCAGTTTCTTCCAATCCAGCAACATCATAACCTGTATGAATTTTAATTGCTTCTAAAATTGGAACTCTTGGATAAGGAGCTTTAAAGCTTACGTTGTTTTCACCTATTTGAACTTCACTAGTTCCATTGGTATCAACTGCAATTTTCTCTAATAATTCTTCGGTCATATCCATCATCCAGTTGTAATCTTTATAGGCAACATACAATTCCATTACGGTAAATTCTGGATTGTGAGTTCTGTCCATTCCTTCATTTCTGAAATCTTTTGAAAACTCATAAACAGCGTCAAAACCACCAACAATCAACCGTTTTAAATACAATTCATTTGCAATACGTAAGTACAATGGCATATCTAGTGCATTGTGATGTGTAATAAAAGGACGCGCAGCTGCACCACCTGGAATTGGTTGTAAAATTGGCGTTTCAACTTCTAAATAACCACGATCATTAAAAAAATTACGCATAGAATTGGTAATTTTAGTACGTTTTATAAATGTTTCTTTAACGTGATCATTCACAATTAAATCTACATATCTTCTTCTGTATCTTTGTTCGTTATCAGAAAAAGCATCGTGAACTTTTCCATCAGCATCCGTTTTCACCACTGGCAGTGGACGTAAACTTTTAGATAACACTGTTAATTCTTTAATATTTACGGAAATCTCACCAACTTTAGTTTTAAAAACTTCACCTCTTACACCAATAATATCTCCTATATCCAATAATTTTTTGAATACAGTATTGTACATTGTTGGGTCTTCTTCTGAAGAAATTTCATCGCGATTCACATAAAGTTGCATTCTTCCACTTGCATCTTTTAATTCAGCAAAAGAAGCCTTTCCCATAATTCTACGGCTCATCATTCTTCCTGCTAAAATAACTTCTTTTCCTTCAAAAGCATCAAAACCGGATGTTATTTCTTGAATTGTTGCAGTCGTTTTAAATTCTTCTGCTGGATAAGGATTAATACCTAATTCGCGTAGTTTTTGTAAAGAGTCTCTTCTAATTATTTCAAGCGGTGATAATTGCATTATACTATTTTTAAAAATTAATTTGGAATAACAGTTTGCAAAGATACAATCAATTCAGAAAAATATGTGATTTCAAAAGAAAAAGTGTTTAGAATTTGAAATCAAATAAAAATTTATATATTTGTGTACCACATTTAAATGTGGTTTAGTTGTGTTGTTTGACGTTAATAGCGTCAGGTTTTTTTAAAACCAATGGAAAGCTTCCCGAATTCGGGACGCTTTTTTTGTTTTATGACAAATTGTTTATGATGAAAAACTAAAAAAGAGGTCTTTATATTCCCAAAACTTTGAAAGATACAATCCTGTAAAAATTACAGCGGCTATAAATTTTAAGAAGGTTGAAGTTAAGAAGCCAAGTAAAGAACCAAATGCAGCTTTTAGTGCTTTTCCTGAATTTTTGCTATCGTGAATCATTTCTCCTATAAAAGCACCAATAAAAGGGCTAATAATAATTCCAAAAGGAATAGGGGAGAGTAAACCTATAATTAAACCAAGCATTGTTCCAATAACACCATAACGAGTACCCCCAAATTTTTTAGTTCCCATTGCTGGAATAAAATAATCAATTACCCAAATTAAAAGTGCAATTGCTAATGTTATGCCCAAGAATGTCCAATTCATTGGAACTGCATTTGTAAGATGAAGTAGCAATAAACCAATCCAGCTTGTAAAAGGACCCGGTAATACAGGTAAAAATGAACCAATAATGCCTAATAAGGCGAATAAAAATCCGATGATGAGTAAAAAAATATCCATAGGCTAATTTAAGACTTCAATTTAGAATTTGAAAGAAAAGTTTCAATGAACCAAATAATTTCAACTAAATAATTAGTTTGAACTAATTATTTAGTTATATTTGTATTTTAAAATTGAACTTCTTGAATTAGAGGTCAAACAAGAATAAAAACGTGTGCTAAAATCGTATTTAGTGCAAACAGACAAACATTCAATAAAAATATGGCTACGTTACACAAATCATATAAATAACCGTCAGCAAATATTAAAGAACAAATCCATTAGCTAAAATTCAATGCAATGATTTATTAATTAGACTTCTTTTCTATGAACAAAAAACAAATCATTATATTTTTAATTTTTACACTATTTATTTTAGTAACTTCATGCAAAACAGTGAACCCTTATATAAAATATAATTATATAAATGGGGGTGTTTTTTTAAATGACAGTTTAAATATTTCTGCTGAATTTTATGGAGATCTTAATTATTACCCTATAAAAAGAAAAGAGATAAAAAAGAAGATTCGTGGAGTGAAAGAATTAAAGTATAAAGATTTGTTAGTCTTTGGCACTACTTTTATTCCCCCATATTATGATGCACTTATATTTTATAACACCAAAAAAAATCAGGTTACAGATAGTATAAAAACGACTGTTTTATTAAAGGACACCCTTAAAAATCGTGTCTTAATTAAAAAAAGTTTACAAAATAAAAATATTTTTCTCTTCTTACAATCAGTAAATACTCAAAAAAAAAATGTCCCATTAATATTAGATGCCGAAGAAATTATTAGCTCAGTGAGGTTTGATACTTTAGTGAAGTCTGAATTGACTTATAGTTCTATTTTTAATAAAAATATTGATAATGACAACTACCTATATGTTAAAAATAAATTTGAAACAGCACCTATAAACCCTAGCAAAAGATCTGATTGGAATAAATTTCAATACCTTGCTACAGTACTCTCCCACGATGCTTCAAACAAAGAACTTAAAGAACTCTTAGATAATTTTGAATTAGATAAAAGAGTATATTTTCAAAAAAAAATAGATAGTTTATTAACGATTAAAGATGTTGCTACAGTTGGAGATACATCTGTAATCCATAAATTGATAGAAATTTCAAAAAATAAGCAGATTTTTATGCTCAATGAAAATCATTGGTATCCAAGTCACAGAATTTTAGCAACTAAATTGCTGGCTCCACTAAAAGAAATTGGGTATACGTATTTGGCAGTTGAAGCTGTTGCTAAAGATAAAGACACCTTATTAATTAGTGGTGAAAACACCAAATTATTTGGGAAAAGAAACTATCCGATTAAATCTACAGGTTATTATACAAGAGAACCGTATTTTGGAAATTTTATTAGAGAAGCATTAAGTTTGGGTTATAAAATTATTAGTTATGAGAATTTTGAATCAGACAATAGAGAACTCGGTCAAGCCAAAAACCTAAAAAAAATAATTGATAATAATCCTAACGCAAAAATATTTGTTTATGCAGGGCTGGCACATATCTATGAAGGCAACACAAAAGGGACTAAAAGAATGGCAATTTATTTTAAAGAACTTACCAACATAAATCCACTCACAATAGACCAGACACATTTATTTGGAGATACCCAAAATGAATTAACATTATTAAATGCTAATTTATTTGAGGGAGTTGAAAGATTAAACACCAATGTTGATTACTTATTAATCAACCATATCAACCCTACTCTTGATGAAATTTTTGAAAAAAAAACGATGACTGATTTTTCGATAGTTGAAAAAGAATTAAACAATTATTTACATAAAGAAATTATAATCTCTATATATTATTTTGATGAATATGAAAAATACAAATCATTAAGTGTTCCAATATTAAACAAAATAACAAAAGTAACTAATGACCAAATCGATTTACGTTTACCAATAGGAAATTATTATTTAAAAATAAGAGATGACAATGATAATACAATTGTATTAAGAGAAATAAAAGTAAATAATTTAGAGTAAAACATTTGCTAACACTTTATGAAATTTATGCTCAAATCGGATATAGTATAAGCCGACAAATATTTAATAAAAATATGACTACGTCGTACAAATTTTAATTAAAATTAGTTAATAAAATGGAGAAACAATTAACAAAAGCAGAAGAGCAGTTTATGCAAGTTTTGTGGAAATTAGAAGAAGCGTCTGTTCAAGATATAATTGATCAAATACCAAAGCCAAAACCTGCATATAATACAGTTTCTACAATAATTAGAATATTGGAAACTAAAGATTTTGTTGGTCACAAAGCAAAAGGAAGAGGTTATATTTATTTTCCTTTAGTGAAGAAAGCAGATTATAGTTACCAGACTTTAAACAAATTAGTAGATGGTTATTTTGGTGGTTCTTTTAAAAGTATGGTATCATTTTTTGTAAATAAAAATGATGTTGATATCAATGAATTAGAAATAATTTTAGAAGCTATTAACGATAAAAAGACTGAAAAATGATAAATTATATACTACAAGTACTACTTTTTCAAGCCTTATTTTTGGCGGTGTACGATTTATTTTTACAAAAAGAAACCTTTTTCAAGTGGAATAGACGCTATTTATTAGGAACACCATTATTATCATTTATAATCCCATTGCTAAAGTTTGAAAGTATTCAAAAAGCAATTTCTCAAGAATATATTGTTCAATTACCAACCGTATTTTTAAATCCACAAGCAGTTATTGAACAAACTACTCAAAGTAGTTCAACTCTCAATTATATCTCCATAATATTTTATGTAGGACTTATAATTTTTGCGTTCCTATTTTTAATTAAACTGACTAAAATTTTACAATTAATTATAACGAATAAAGTCATTAAAAAACAATATTATTCTTTAGTTGTATTAGAAAAAAAACAAGCTGCTTTTTCATTTTTCAATTATATATTTATAAATGAAAGTCTTCTAAAAAATGAAGATTTACAAATAATTAAACACGAATTAATACACTGTAAACAATACCATACTTTTGATTTGATATTTTTTGAAGTATTAAAAATTGTGTTGTGGTTTAATCCAATGGTATCTATATATCAAAAGAGAATCACTTTAGTTCACGAATATATTTCTGATGCTGAGGTTGTTAAAGAAACCGATAAAAAAATGTATTTTAATAAGTTGCTATCTGAAACCTTTAGTATCGAAAATATTTCATTTATCAATCAATTTTTTAAACATTCATTAATTAAAAAAAGAATCGTTATGATTACAAAAGAAAAATCAAATAAAATGAAACAGTTAAAGTATTTGTTAGTACTGCCTCTATTGGTTAGTATGTTAATATATGTATCATGTACAAATGATGCTCAAACTGATATTCAAGATATGAACAGGATTATTAAGAATGAGGTTGTTAAACCAAGAGGAACATATTTTGAAGGTACTAATGGAATTAAAATATTTACAGGAAACTCCTTAGAAGGTGAAGTAGTTCCATTTGAGGATATGACGGATAGAGAAAAAGAAATTTTCAAAAATTTTAATAGCCTTGAAAACTCAAAAATTGAATATAGTTTAGTAATTGATGTTAATGGAGATAGAGTACACTTTTTAAAAGTACCAATGCCTCCAATAAATAATAAATCGAGTGAAAAAAATGTTATTGAAAACGATGAATCAGTACCTTTTTCAAGAATAGAAAATGTTCCTGTTTTTCCTAGTTGTGAAGGAACTCAAGAAGAATTAAGAGTGTGTTTACAAGAAAAAATCACACAACATGTTAATAAAAACTTTAACTCCGATTTAGCAACAGAATTAAAACTTGAATCTGGAGTAAAAAGAATTTTTGTGATGTTTAAAATTGACAAAGAAGGTAATATAGCTGAAGTAAAGGCAAGAGCTCCACATCAAAGTCTGGCTGATGAAGCAATACGAGTTATAAATTTATTACCTAAAATGATACCCGGTAAACAAAAAGGGGAGAACGTAGCTGTAAAATATAGTTTACCAATTGTATTTAAAGTGGAATAAATAATTGAATAGTTATAAAAATTTAGACAGTGTCACCTCGAGCGCAGTCGAGAGGTTATTTATTAAAAATGGTTAATAATAGAAGTCTCGACTGCGCTCGACCTGACATTTGAGAGCTTATATTCATTTTCTGAATGTACTAAAGTTGAATAATTAAATAATACTATGAAATTTCTATTTTTCACATTATTTATAATAGTTGCATTAAAAACCGAAGTTGATTCTTCGGTTTTTTTTATTTGTAATTGTAGCATAACAGAAAATGTTGTATTTTCACTTGTGGAAATAAAAATGTATGTTTAAACAATTATTTACGGTATTTTTTTGTTCGTTGTTCCTAGTTTCATGTTCTTATTTTGAAAATAAATCGAATAGTAAAGCTATACAAGAAGTTGATACTATTGTAGACTTTAATACAGTAGATGCTTTTCCATTATTTCCTAATTGTAAGGATATTCCTTCACGTGAAAAACAACAAATTTGTTTTCAGCTAGAAATTTCACAACATATTTATGCATCCTTGAAACAATATAAATTAAATGCTAAAGAAGTTATTAATGATACTGTTTTGGTAAAATTGAAAGTGGATGCTTTAGGTAAAACAAGCTTATCAACTATTCAAATTTCTGATAAAACGAAAGAATTACTACCCAAATTTGACAGTATTTTAAAAGTAAGTTTACAAAATTTACCAATATTACAACCAGCAATAAAAAGAGATATTCCTGTTACAACGGAGTTTACCTTGCCAATTATTTTTAAGAATTAAGATTTAGTGTCATTCCTGCGAAGGCAGGAATCTATTTGCCAATTTTCATTCATGAGATTCCTGCCTTCACAGGAATGAAGTCAAATATATAAATTCGTTAGGACTAATATATTTTTTGATGAGACCCTAAAATAAATTCAGGGTGACGTATAAAATAAGATTAATTTACTGTTGAAATGATTTAATTACGCATTCAACATTTTCCATAATTTATCTTTTAACTCAACTAATCCTTGTTGTGCTACCGATGAAATGAATAATGTCTCAATACCTTTAGGTAATTCTTTTTTAATTTCTTCTTTTAACTCATCATCCAACAAGTCAGATTTTGAAATAGCCAATAATCTACTTTTATCTAATAATTCAGGATTGTGTTGTTTCAATTCATTTAGTAAAATTTCATACTCTTTTTGAATACTATTTGAATCTGCAGCAATTAAAAATAAGAGTATTGAGTTTCGTTCAATATGGCGTAAAAACCGTATTCCTAAACCTTTTCCTTCAGCAGCACCTTCAATGATACCTGGGATATCAGCCATTACAAAAGTTTGATAATCACGATATTGAACAATTCCTAAATTAGGTTTTAAGGTTGTAAATGCGTAGTCTGCAATTTTTGGTTTTGCAGCTGTCAGCACTGAAAGAAGCGTTGATTTTCCAGCATTTGGAAATCCAACCAAACCAACATCAGCTAATAATTTTAATTCTAATTGAAACCAAGATTCTTTACCCTCAATACCTGGTTGTGCATAACGTGGAGTTTGGTTTGTAGAAGATCTAAAATTCCAGTTACCAAGACCGCCCATTCCACCATCTAATAAGATTTGTTCTGGATTTTCTGTTGTAATTTCAAAAAGTATTTCATTAGATTCAACATCTCTAACAATAGTACCTAATGGAACATTTATATACACATCAGAACCATCTTTTCCTGTACTACGTGATTTACCGCCGTGACCTCCATGTTCGGCTCTAAAGTGTTTGTTAAACTTCAAATGAAAAAGTGTCCACAAATTAGGGTCAGCACGCATAATTATATGACCACCACGTCCACCATCACCACCATCAGGACCTCCTTTGGTAATGAACTTTTCTCTATGTAAATGTACAGATCCACCACCACCTTTTCCTGAGCTAGCATATACTTTTGTGTAATCAACAAAATTTCCTTCAGTCATTTTTATGTTTATTTATTCAATCGTTTAATTGTTTAGCCTTTATTAAGGAGATATTTAACTCAATAAATTAAAGATTTTTCAGGTTTATAGTTTTTCCAAAACATCACTTAAACGCTTGGTAATTTCACTAATTTCCCCAACACCATCTATGCCGAAATATTTATTTTGATTTTCGTAATATTCTTTTAAAATTGCCGTTTTTGTATAATATTCATTAAAACGATTTAGAATTTTGTTTTCATCTTGATCGTCGCTTCTTCCACTTGTTTTACCACGTTCAAGCAATCGAGCAATTAATAAACTTGTTGGAACTTCTATAGTAATCATACCTCCAATTGTTTCTCCTTTTTCTTCTAAAAATTCATCAAGAGCAAGAGCTTGTGCTTTGGTACGTGGAAATCCATCAAAAATAATTCCGTTTGATGGAGGAAGTTTTTTTACTACTGATTTTAACATTTTAATGGTTACATCATCGGGTACTAAATTCCCTTTATCAATATAAGATTTTGCAAGTATTCCAAGTTTAGTCTCCCTTTTTATATGTGATCGAAAAACATCTCCAGTTGAAACATGAACAAGTCCGTAAGTCTCTTTAAGTAAATCAGCCTGTGTTCCTTTTCCTACTCCTGGAGGTCCAAAAAGTAAAATATTTTTAACCTTTGGTTTTGCTGTAAGTTGGTAAATATTTGCAAGATTTCGTCCTAGACCATCATAATCTAAACCATATCCAACAATAAATTCATCAGGTATTGAGATACCAATATAATCTATTTGTAATTCTTTTTTAAACACATCTGGTTTAAAGAATAACGTGGCTATTTTAAGTTGTTTTAATTTTTTGTCACTAAATATGTCATAAATTTCTTGAAGCGTATTCCCTGTATCAATTATATCTTCTAATATAACGACAGTTCTTCCTTCTAAATTTTCATTAAGCCCTACTAACTGTTTTATTTTTCCAGTTGAAGAAGTTCCTTCATAAGAAGCTAATTTAACAAAAGAAACTTCACAGTTGAATTTATATTTACGAACAAAATCAGCTACAAACATAAAGGAGCCATTCAAGATACCAATAAAGATTGGTGTTTCGTTTTTACAATCTTTGGCAACTTGTTTTACTAGCTTTGTAATTGCTTCGGCAATTTGGTATTTAGAAATGTACTTTTTAAAATGTTTGTCGTGTAGTTTTATGATGGCCATTTTTTTGGTTTATTGCAAATTTAATAATCAAAACAGAATAATAGTTTTTATTTTGATTTTATTTGCTAATTTGAAATACAAAAACCGTTTTGATATTTCAAAACGGTTTTTGTAGTATTTAATTAACGGTTATTTATTTTTTCTTTTTTTTAAGTTTTTTAACTGTATCATACAATATTGGTGATGCAATAAAAAGTGAAGAATAGGTACCTACTACAATTCCAATTATTAATGCAAACATAAATCCTTTAATAGAATCTCCACCAAATAAGAAGATAGCAAATAAAACTACTAAAGTTGTTAATGATGTATTTATAGTTCTTCCTAAAGTAGTACTTAAGGCTTTGTCTATTACAGTTGAAAATTTCCAAGAAGTATGTTTCCCTTCAAATTCACGAATTCTATCAAAAACAATTACGGTATCATTTATAGAATATCCTAACACTGTTAAAATTGCAGCGATAAAAGATTGCCCAATTTCCATATCAAATGGTAATATTTTATAAAATAAAGAGAATACACCAATTACTATTAATACATCATGAAATAATGCAGCAACGGCTCCTAAACTGTATTGCCATTTTCTAAATCTGAATAAGATGTATAAAAATATCACTAATAATGAACCTAAAATAGCCCAACCTGCAGCAGTTTTAATATCATCAGCAATAGTTGGTTCTACTTTAATAGAACTCATAACACCTACTTTTTTATCGCCATCGTAACCAGGTTTAAATTCTTCAATGGTAAGATCACTAGCTATATAATTTTTTAAACCAGTAAATAATAACCCTTGAACTTCATCATCAATATGGTTTCCCTCTTCATCAATTTTATATTTTGTGGTGATTTTTAATTGACTTGACTCTCCATAAGTTTTAACCTCTGGAGCACTTCCAAATACACTTTTTAGTGATTCAGAAACATCAGTGGCACTTGTTGGCTTGTCAAATTTCACTACATATGATCTACCTCCAACAAAATCAACTCCATAATTTAAATTGTTTGTAAATAATGACGTTAATCCGATAAGGATAATAATACTTGAAATGACGTATGCTATTTTACGTTTTTTCAAAAACTCAACATCAATATTTGTAAACCATTTTTTTGTTATAGAAGTATTGAATGTAAATAATTTTCCTTTTGCAGCGTACCAATCAACCAATAATCGGGTTATAAATACGGCAGAAAATAATGAAGTAGCTATACCTACCATTAATGTGTATGCAAATCCTTTTACAGGTCCTGTACCAAAAACATATAAAATAATACCAGTTAACATAGTAGTAATGTTGGCATCAACAATAGCTGATAAGGCACCTTTAAAACTAAACCCGTGATTTATGGCAGCTTTTAATCCTTTACCGCTATTTAATTCTTCTTTTATTCTTTCAAAAATAATTACGTTAGCATCAACAGACATCCCTATTGTTAATATTATACCTGCAATTCCAGGTAATGTAAGTACAGCCCCAAAAGCAGTTAATATTCCAAAAATAAATAATAAGTTGGCAGCTAATGCAACGTCAGCAATAGCACCTGCTTTTCCATAATAGAAAATCATCCAAAGTAAAATTAATAATAAGGCAAGACCAAATGAAAGCATACTACTGTCAATTGCTTGTTGACCTAATGAAGGACCTACAATTTCAGATTGAATAATATGTGCGGCAGCGGGTAATTTACCAGCTTTTAATACGTTTGCAATATCTTGTGCTTCTTCAACAGTCATACTTCCACCAGAGATAGATGTTCTACCTGTAGTAATTGCTGTATTCACTGAAGGTGCAGTATATACATAATCATCTAAAACTACAGCTACAAATTTACCTACATTTTCAGTAGTCATTTTTCCCCATTGTCTAGAACCTACAGCATTCATAGTCATACTAACTTCAGGTTTTCCTGTTTGGCCGTATTCTTGACTTGCGTCATCAATAACGTCACCTTCAATTGGAGCAACATCTTCACGATTAGATTTTATACCATATAAATAAATTAATTGAATGTTTTCTCCAGTTGCAGTTACTGTTGAAGTAAAAGGTTTCGCATCCCAAAGAAATTTAGCATATTTCATATCATTAGATAATACCGCTCTAACATCTTTTCTTGCTAAATAAGAATTTACAGTAGCTGTATCCGCAACTTTAGCAGTTCCAATAACTGAAGAAACTTGATTTTCAGCTTGAGGGACACTTGGTGTTAATACAGAAAATAAATTGTTAACTTTTTTAGTAGCAATAGAATCAGATACTTCACCTAATAAATCTCCAATCTCATCTTTTACAGTTGTAGTATCTTGTTTTGTTTCAGTTTTTAAGAAATTTTCAACTACAGAATTTGCAGCAAAAAAGAAATTTGCTGTTTCTTGGTTAGAATATACTTCCCAAAATTGCAATTCAGCAGTACTTTGTAATAATTTTTTAACACGATCAATATCCTTAGCGCCAGGTAGTTCAATTAAAATACGACCTGAATTTCCGATACGTTGAATGTTAGGTTGGGTAACTCCAAACTTATCAATACGACTACGTAAAACTTCAAAAGCAGTATTTACAGAACCTGTAATTTCAGCTTCAATAATTGGCATAACTTCTTCATCAGTAAGTTTAAAGTTAATTTTTTCACGAAGTGATTTGTTTCCAAAAATACTAGGGTCACTTAATTTAACTGTACCAGCACTTGCTTTTTCAAACTCATCAAAAAACAATGTTAAAAAAGTTTTATCACTACTTTTTTGAGCAACTGTTGCTTTTGCTAGCGCTTCATTAAATATAGGGTTTTTAGATTCATTAGATAATCCTATTAAAATATCTCTAACAGAAACTTGTAGAATGGCATTAATACCTCCTTTAAGGTCTAATCCTAAGTTTAGCTCTTTGTCTCTAATATCGTTGTAACTAAATTGCGCAAAACCTAAATCTATAACTGGTTTGTTAGCAATGGAGTCTAAATAGACTCTTTCTAATTTTGCCATTTCTTTACCATCATCAGATCGAGCTTCAGCATATGATTTTGCGTTATCTTCAACGCCATTGGTAAACCAAGTGAATGATAATTGATATAAACTTACTAATCCAAATAGAATAGCGAATAACTTTATAAGTCCTTTGTTCTGCATCTTAATTTATTTTATTGAAATTCATTTGTAATAAACGTGCAAATATATAATTTCAATTAAGAAGAAACAATACTTTTTTAGCTTTTTATAGTGCTAAATTATTACCGCTTATAATATTTAAACTTTGAGGTATTGATTTCCTATATTTGTAGCTTAAAATTTATGAATAAATGAAACATTTATCTGATATAGCAATTGCTCAAGGAAAAGTGCTTAAACATATTAAAGAAATAGCTGCTAAATTAGGAATACAAGAAGATGATTTAGAAATGTATGGTAAATACAAAGCTAAGTTGCCATTGAGTTTAATTGATGAAGATAAAATTAAGCAAAATAATTTAGTATTAGTTACAGCAATGACGCCAACACCTGCAGGTGAAGGAAAAACAACTGTTACTATTGGTTTAACCGAAGGGTTAAATAAAATAGGAAAACAAGCAACAGCTGTTTTGAGAGAACCATCTTTAGGTCCTGTTTTTGGTATGAAAGGTGGTGCTGCAGGTGGAGGATACTCACAAGTTGTTCCAATGGAGGATATCAACTTACACTTCACTGGTGATTTTAATGCTATTGAAAAAGCGAATAATTTATTAGCTGCCTTAATTGATAATAATTTACAAAGTACATGTTGTAATCTTAATATAGATCCAAGAACTATTCTTTGGAAGCGAGTTATTGATATGAATGACAGGTCTTTACGTCAAATAACTATTGGTTTGGGAGGTACAGCAAATGGTATTCCACGGGAAGATGGATTTAATATTACACCCGCTTCTGAGGTGATGGCTATTTTATGTATGGCTGAAAATTTTAAAGATTTAAAAGAACGTTTAGGGGCTATTTTTATTGGATTCACATTTGATAAAAAACCAGTTTTTGCGCGTGATTTAAAGGCTGAAAATGCAATGGCAATTTTATTGAAAGATGCTATAAAACCAAATCTAGTACAAACATTAGAAGAAAATCCAGCAATTCTTCATGGGGGACCATTTGCTAATATTGCGCAAGGAACAAATACTATTATTGCTACAAAAATGGGACTTTCATTATCTAATTATGTGATTACTGAAGCTGGTTTTGGAGCAGATTTAGGAGCTGAGAAATTTTTAAATATTAAATGTGTTGCAGCAGGGTTAAATCCTAAAGCCGTTGTATTGGTTGCTACAATTAAAGCTTTACGCCATCATGGAGGCGCTAAGAATGAAGAATTAAACACACCTAATTTTGAATATGCAAAAGCTGGTTTTTGTAACTTAGAAAAGCATATTGAAAATATTAGAAAATTTAATATAGAACCCGTTGTAGCAATTAATTTTTTTATAAATGATTCAAAAGAGGAAGTAGATTTTATTATTGAAGAATGTAAAAAATTAGGTGTTCAAGCTGTTGTATCTAAAGGATGGGTAAAAGGAGGGGAAGGAACTAAAGATTTAGCACAAGCAGTTGTAAATATTGTTGAAACTAGTAAAACTCAATTTATGCCACTCTATGATTGGAAATCTCCAATTCAAGAAAAAATTGAAATAATTGCTAAAGAAATTTATGGGGCAGATCGGGTAGATTTTGATAAAAAAGCAAAGCTAAACTTAAAAAGAATAAATAGACTTGGATTTAATGATTTTGCTATTTGTATGGCAAAAACTCAAAAATCTTTTTCAGATAATGAATTTAGTGTTGGAAGACCGAAAGGTTTTGTGGTTACCGTTCGTGAAATAGAAATTGCTGCTGGAGCACGCTTTATTATTCCTATTTTAGGGCAAATGATGCGTATGCCAGGATTACCTACTGTACCAGCTTCAGAAGGTATGACTATTGATGATAATGGCATTATTTCCGGATTGTCATAAATATAGAAACTTAATTTTTTAAATAAAAAAGAGGCTGTTTTAAATTATAATTTAAACAGCCTCTTTAAAATTTCTATTTTAAGGATTTTAACCTAATAGTGCATTTGTTTTTCTAACACCTTCTGCACTTTCATGTATTTTTGCTTTTTCTGCATCAGATAATTTAATTTCAACAATTTTTTCAATTCCATTTTTACCAATAATACAAGGTACACCAATTGAAATATCGCTCAATCCATATTCACCATCTAATAACGCTGAACAAGGGAACATTTTATGTTGATCACAAGCAATTGCTTGTACCATAGAAGAAACGGCTGCACCTGGAGCGTACCAAGCACTTGTTCCTAATAATTTTGTTAAAGTGGCTCCACCAACTTTAGTGTCCTCAACAATTTGTTGCATTCTTTCTTCCGATAAGAATTCAGATACTAAAATACTGTTACGAACTGCTTTTTCAATTAAAGGAACCATTCCAGTATCACTATGTCCTCCAATTACCATTCCATCAATATCAGATTGAGGGCAACCTAAAGCTTCTGCTAAACGGAATTTAAAACGTGCACTATCTAAAGCACCACCCATACCAATAATTCTGTTTTTAGGTAATCCAGAAGATTTATGAGCTAAGTAAGCCATTGTATCCATTGGGTTGCTTACAACAATAATAATAACATTTGGAGAATGTTGTATTAAACTTGCAACTACTGATTTTACAATACCTGCGTTAATTCCAATTAATTCTTCACGAGTCATTCCAGGTTTTCTTGGAATACCACTTGTAATAACTGCTATGTCACTATCTGCCGTTTTTGAATAATCGTTTGTAGTTCCTGTTATTTTAGTATCAAACTTCATTAATGAAGCTGTTTGCATTAAATCCATTGCTTTACCTTCAGCGAATCCTTCTTTAATATCAATGATTACTACTTCTGATGCGAAGTTTTTTACGGCAATATACTGTGCACAACTTGCACCTACAGCACCTGCTCCTACTACTGTTACTTTCATATTATTAGTATTTTGTTTAATAATTAATTTTGAATGTAAAAATAGCAAAATTTAAACGAATGAAAGACTTATTAATCTTAAATCTACGAAATCGTTTGTAAGATTATAAATTAATTAATGTTATTGAAAAAATAAGTTTTTTTATCTAAAGCTAAAAGTAATCCCAGTAGATATAGTATTATATTCTTTAATCGTATAATTACCATAAATTTTGAAGAAACCTAAATTTAACCTAGCTCCTAAGGTACTTCTAAAACCATTGGCGTTAAAATCCATGTTAATTGGGTTGTTTATCGTAATTGGTGGAAGTGAAATATTGGTGGTTTCATCAATATAAACTAATTTATAGCTTCCTTTTACTTTTAAAGTAGAATTTCCTTTGTCAAATCCAACGCTTCCAAATAAGGTAATAATAGGGAAATCTAATGATGCTATTGCTTGAACAGTAAAAGCATTTAATTTAAAATCAACTTCTTGGTTGTTACCTTCAAGTGTACTTACATTTTGTAAATTGTAAGTTGATGTCATAGTAGTATATCCCGTAAAAATTGCAAGATTTAATGGAAGCTTATCTAAAGGTCCAAAATATTGCATTAAGTTGTGTTTAATTCCTGCTCCAAACATATTTCCATCAATATCACTAGTGTTAATTTTTGGTAAAAATCGAATGCTAATATCTGTGCTGAAAGGAATTCCAACACTAGCCTGAATCATAGGTGATGGTACAGCATTTAGTGGTAAGTCGCCACCCAAACCATTAGGCATACTCATTTCAGCAATTTTATAGTTTCCATTGCTATATGGGATTCTAACATCTATTTTAGTTGTATTGCTACCGCCCACAACGGTTTGAATTTCACTATTCCCGCTTTGTAAACTTAAATATTGGTAGTCTGATGCATTAAATTGAAATGCTCTTGATGATTTTGGAACGATGGCCGCACTAACGTTAATCGTTAAATCGAAGCCTAGTTTTTTATGAGTTTTTGCAGAAGTATACCAGCCATCATTTAAACTATAGGTCATTCCATTTATAACAGGTTCCATATAATTTTGAAACAAAAGAGAAGCATCATCACCTGCCTTTAATAAAACGTCTAAATTTTGAGATTTTACAGAGAAACCTACTACTAAAGTAAGTATTAAAAGGTTTAATTTTTTCATAAGAGGGGGGTTTATAATTAATCAAATATATGAAAATATGTGCTAAAAAAAAGACTATTTTTTAAAACAGTCTTTTTTTAAATATATTTTAGAAAAAATTACGCATCAATCTTTGCATATTTAGCATTTTTCTCAATAAATGCTCTTCTTGGAGGTACTTCGTCACCCATTAGCATTGAGAAAACTCTATCAGTTTCTGTTAAATTATCAATAAAAACGTGTCTTAAAGTTCTAAATTCAGGATTCATAGTCGTATCCCAAAGTTGAACGGCATTCATTTCACCAAGACCTTTGTAACGTTGTATAGATGAGCCTGATCCTAAATTTAAAGCAATTAAATCACGTTGGTCATCATTCCAAGCATACTCTTTTTTCTGACCTTTTTTAACCAAGTATAAAGGAGGTGTTGCAATAAAAATATGTCCGTTTTCAATTAATTCTTTCATATATCTAAAGAAGAAGGTAAGAATTAATGTAGCAATGTGGCTACCATCAACATCGGCATCACACATAATAACTATTTTATTGTAACGAAGTTTTGCTATATTTAAGGCTCTTGGATCTTCTTCGGTTCCAATAGAAACACCAAGTGCAGTATACATGTTTTTGATTTCTTCGTTTTCAAAAACTTTATGTTGCATCGCTTTTTCAACATTTAAAATTTTACCTCTTAATGGTAAAATAGCTTGAAATGCTCTGTCTCTTCCTTGTTTTGCTGTTCCACCAGCCGAATCTCCCTCAACTAAGAATATTTCACACTTTTCAGGATCAGTTTCAGAACAGTCACTTAGTTTCCCTGGCAAACCACCAATAGACATGACAGTTTTACGTTGCACCATTTCACGTGCTTTACGAGCAGCATGTCTAGCTGTTGCAGCTAAAATTACTTTTTGAACAATAATTCTAGCATCGCTAGGGTTTTCCTCTAAATAATCAGTTAACATTTCTGAAACAGCCTGACTAACTGCAGCATTAACTTCTCGGTTACCTAATTTTGTTTTTGTTTGCCCTTCAAATTGAGGTTCTGCAACTTTAACAGAAATAATAGCTGTTAATCCTTCACGGAAATCATCTCCTGCAATCTCAAATTTTAGGTTTTTAAGCATCCCAGATTCATCAGCATATTTTTTTAAAGTGGCTGTTAACCCACGTCTAAATCCTGCTAAATGTGTTCCACCTTCATGGGTGTTAATATTGTTAACATACGAATGCAAATTTTCTGAATAAGAAGTGTTGTATACCATAGCTACTTCAACGGGAACACCATTTTTTTCTCCTTCAATAGAAATCACATCTGAAATTAACCGTTCTCTTGTAGCATCTAAATATCTTACAAATTCAGGTAAACCTTCATCACTATAAAATCTATCTGTAGTAAAATTACCTTCTTCATCGGGAGCTCTTTTATCTGTTAAAGTAATGGTAAGTCCTTTATTTAAAAACGAAAGTTCACGCATTCTTGTGGCTAGCGTATCATAATTAAATTCGATTGTTTCTGTAAAGATAGAATTATCAGGAGTAAATGTTACTAAAGTTCCTTTATCGTTACTTTCACCAACTGTTTTTGCAGGGTATAATGCTTTTCCTTGTTCATATTCTTGTTCCCAAATTTTACCATCTAAATATACAGTAGCTTTTAAATGTGAAGAAAGCGCATTTACAACTGAGACACCAACACCATGTAATCCTCCGGAAACTTTATAAGAATCTTTATCAAATTTTCCACCAGCACCAATTTTTGTCATTACAACTTCTAATGCAGAAATACCTTCTTTTTTGTGGATTCCAACAGGAATACCACGCCCATTATCTTTTACAGATAATGAACCATCTTCATTTATAATTACTCCAATAGTATCACAATGACCTGCCATTGCTTCATCAATAGAGTTATCTACAACTTCATAAACTAAATGGTGTAAACCTCTTACTCCAATATCTCCAATATACATGGATGGGCGCATACGGACATGTTCCATTCCTTCTAAAGCCTGAATACTATCGGCTGAATAATCGTGTTTTTTAGCTTCTTCGCTCATATTTAAAAATTTGTTTTATTTAAATTCTATAACAAACAAATATAATTATTGAAAGGGTTATTTTAAGAACTTTTAAGCTGTTGGATACGGCAAGTTATTAACAATTGTGAATTATTAAAAATGATCTTAAAAAGGCTAAAAACAGTCTTATTGTTGATTTTACGCTTTTAAAAGTGTGTTTAAAATATTCAAATAATAAAGAAGTTTTATAAGGCTTTATTTAACGTCTAACAAAAGCTTAATTAATAACTTTAATTAGTAATTTATGAAGTAAAAAAGCAGATTTCACTTTAGAATTAAGTCTTTTTAGCTAAGTTATTATTTTTGATTAGTAAGTTGTTAAGAAAAAATGTGTAGAAAGTAGATGGTATATTTATATTAATATTATTTTTGCGGATGCAACAAAAGGTACTTATTTTAGATTTCGGATCGCAATACACACAGTTAATTGCACGTAGAGTTAGAGAACTCAATATTTTTTGTGAGATTTTCCCTTACAATAGTAAAAGCTTTATTATTGATAATTACAAAGCTATCATTCTTTCTGGGAGCCCATTTTCAGTGAGAGCAGAAGATGCTCCGCATCCTGATTTATCAAAATTTAAAGGTAAATTGCCTTTATTAGGAGTTTGTTTTGGAGCGCAATTTTTGGCTCATAATTTTGGAGGAAAAGTGGCAGCTTCAAATACGCGTGAATATGGTAGAGCAAATCTTTCATTTGTTAAAGAAAATGAATTGTTTTTTGAAGATGTTGAAATAGGTAGTCAAGTATGGATGAGCCACAGTGATACCATTGTTAATTTACCTGAAAATTGTGAATTAATAGGAAGTACTCACGATGTTATGAATGCTGCTTTTAAAATTAAGAATGAAAGCACCTATGGAATTCAATTTCACCCAGAAGTTTACCATTCAAAAGATGGTTTAAAAATCCTAGAAAATTTCTTAGTTAAAATAGCAGGTGTTGCACAAACTTGGACACCAGATTCTTTTGTTGAATCAACTGTTGAAAGATTGCAAAAGCAACTAGGTAATGATAAAGTTGTTTTAGGACTTTCAGGAGGTGTAGATTCAACAGTTGCAGCAGTTTTGTTGAGCAAAGCAATTGGCAAAAATTTGTATTGCATATTTGTAAATAATGGTTTGTTGCGTAAAAATGAATTTAAAAATGTATTAGACCAATACAAAGGAATGGGATTAAATGTGAAAGGTGTTGATGCTTCGGCACGTTTCTTGAAAGAGCTTGAAGGAGAATCAGATCCGGAAGGAAAACGTAAAATAATTGGTCGAGTTTTTATTGAAGTTTTTGATGATGAAGCGCATTTGTTAGAAGATGTGAAATGGTTAGCACAAGGAACTATTTATCCGGATGTTATTGAATCTGTTTCTGTTTCTGGCGGACCTTCAGCAACTATAAAATCACATCATAATGTAGGTGGATTGCCAGATTTTATGAAACTGAAAATAGTAGAACCTTTAAAAATGTTATTTAAAGATGAAGTTCGCAGAGTAGGAGCTTCCTTAGGAATTGATGCTGAATTATTAGGACGACATCCATTTCCTGGACCAGGATTAGGAATTCGTATTTTAGGGGATATTACCGCTGAAAAAGTTAGCATATTACAAGAAGTAGATGCTATTTTTATAAACGGTTTAAAAGAAGCGGGTTTGTATGATAAGGTTTGGCAGGCAGGTGCAATGTTATTGCCTGTAAATTCAGTAGGAGTTATGGGGGACGAAAGAACCTATGAAAAAGCGGTTGTTTTAAGAGCTGTAGAATCTACGGATGGTATGACAGCTGATTGGGTAAATTTACCATATGAGTTTTTACAAAAAACATCCAATCAAATAATAAATGGTGTAAAAGGCGTTAATAGAGTAGTATACGATATTAGTTCTAAACCACCAGCAACCATTGAATGGGAATAAAACTATAACTTAAAAACAAAATTTCATTTCATGAAAAAAATACAATTGTTATTACTATTTCTTTTTTTAAGTACTACAATCATATTTGCGCAGCAAAAAAAATATATTTCGTACAAAGTTAAAAAGGGTGAAACATTAAAGAGTATTGCAAAAGAATATAATTTATCTAAAAGGGATTTAAAAAGATTGAACCCAGGAGTTAATAAAAAACCTAAACCAAGCACTATTATAATTGTCCCTAATAAAAATTTCGGAAAGCCAGTTGTTAAAATAAATAACATTAAAGAAGAATTATATACAGTTCAGCCAAAAGAAACACTATTTGGAATAGCAAAGAAATTTGGGATTACCATTGATGAATTAAAAGCTGCAAATTCTGAATTGGAGAATGGAGTTAAAATAGGAATGAAATTAGTAATTCCTGAGCCAAGTATTACACAAGCTAAAGACTCTATTAATTATGTGTTGCATACTGTTATTAAAGATGATACGGTTTATAATTTAACAAAAAAATACCAGGTTACAGTCGAAAGCTTATTAACATTAAACCCAATGTTAAAGGAAGGTTTAAAATTGGGAATGTTGTTAAAAATTAAACCAATTGAAATTATTGAAGAACCAATTGAAGACTTTAAAGAAGAGCTGAATTTTGATAAAGAATTAAAAATTGCTTTAATGCTTCCTTACCAGTTAATTCAGTTAGCAGATTCTACAAGAAATGACAATTTTAAAAAGAATAATTCATTATTAAATATTACAACAGATTTTCATTTAGGCGCTCAAATGGCAATTGATTCTTTAAGAAATAGGGGGTTAAAAATTAAAGTAGCCTATTTTGACACTGAAAACTCGGAATATAAATTGCAATATATTGTAAATAAAAATGATTTTAGTGAAACGGATGTTGTTATAGGACCTTTGTTTTTTGATAAAGCGCATTGGGTTTCAAAACATATTAAAGTGCCAGTTGTTGCGCCATTATTTTCAAATAAACAAGCGGAACTTTCTGCTGCTAATTTGGTGCAATCTTCACCAAACTTAGAGGTTTATGAAGATAGGTTGCTTAACTATATGGAAGAAACTTATGAAGGTGAAAATATTGTTATTATAAATGATGAAAACCCTGAAAATCAATCAAAGCTTTGGCGAATTGTAAATAAAATAAAAGCATTTGATTCCGTTCAAAATATGGTTGTTATAAAACCAGAGAAAGGGTTTATTGATAGTGAGGTTTTTAAAAGAAAGCTAGATACATTGGCAAAAAATTGGGTGTTAATTGTAAGTGATGACAAGTTAACAACTGCCTCTGCTGTTAACAATTTAAAAACGTATGCTGAAGATGTGGATATTCACTTATTTGCCTTAAATAAAGGAAGTAATTTTGATAATATTGATAACATCTTTTTAGGAAAATTAAGTTTTGTTTTCCCAACTTCAGAATTTATGGATATAAATGATGTTAAAGTTCAAAATTTTTATAAAAAATATAAATCTAAAAACTTTGCATACCCTTCAAAATATGCAATAAGAGGATTTGATGTTACTTATGATGCTTTAATTAGAATTGCAAGTGCTAAAAATCTTGATGAAGGATTAAAATTGGGTAAATCGTATAGAATATCTTCTATGTTTGATTATAATAAAAAAATGTTTGGAAGTTTTGAAAATAGGGGTGTTTTTTTAATTCAATACACAAAAGATTTAAATACAATTATTCTTGAATAAAAGACATAAAAAAAGCAACTAATAGTTGCTTTTTTTATGCGGGTATTAAATTATCAATTACATTTTCTTCATTTGATCTTTTAGCATTTTAATTTGATCAGCCAATACTTTTTGAGTATCTAGTTTTTTAGCTTCATTAATTAACATGGTAGCTTCACGTTTACGTCTTTTAGACATTGCAATACCTGCTAATTGCAGTTTAGCCATTGCAATATCATGCTTCATACTTAAGCCTAAACTTAAAGCTTTTTTAAAGAATTTTTCAGCTTGAGTTAAGTTGGTTTGAGACACCATAATTCCTTGTAAAAAATTATAATAACCTTCTTGCTTTTTTACCAAAGCACTACTTGGATTTTTAATATAAGCTAACCATTTACTTGCTCCAGCAAAATTTTGACTTCTTAATTGCCAAAATGCTAATAATATAAATTCATTTTTAAAGTAAAAGAGCACAAAAATACCAGCAAGTAATAACAATGAAATACCATTCATTATATTTCCTTCAATAAATTGAAAGACTGACCAAATTGAAATTCCTGCTGCTATAACTAATTTTATATACTTATTAAACATTGACCCTTTATTTTTTTATGGATTGCAAAGTTACATTTTTGCAACGATTTTAATTATTTTTTATAATGTTTTTTAAATTGAATGTATGCAAATATTGAAAGTATAGAAACAATAACTACTACGTAGTAAACAAAAGTTGGTGTAATAACTTTATCTCCACTGGCATAAGAATGCAAACCAGATAAGTAAAAATTAACTCCAAAATAAGTAAATATAATAGAAGCGAAAGCTGCTACAGAAGCCAAATTAAAAGTAAATCTATTTCTTAAACCGGGCACTAGTCGTAAGTGAAGCACAAATGCATAAACCATAATGCTAATTAAAGCCCAAGTTTCTTTTGGATCCCAACCCCAGTAGCGTCCCCAACTTTCATTTGCCCATTGACCGCCTAAAAAGTTTCCAACGGTTAACATTACCAAACCTACAGTTAAAGACATTTCATTAATAATAGTTAATTCTTTAATCATTAAACCAATTTTGCTTTTATTCTTAGAAGTTGTTAGAATCATAAGAAGTAAAGAAATTAAACCTAAAATCATACCTAAAGCAAATGGACCATAACTTGCCACAATAATAGCCACATGAATCATTAACCAATATGAATTAAGTACAGGTTGTAAATTTGCAATTTCTGGATCCATCCAGTTCCAATGTGCTACCATTAAAATAAAAGCAGTTAAAAATGCCGTTGCAGCAATTGTCATGGAAGATTTTCTTCCAAAGATTAATCCGAAAAGCATCGTTGCCCACCCAACATAAATCATAGATTCATATGCGTTACTCCAAGGTGCGTGACCACTAATTATCCAACGAGCAATTAAACCACTAGTATGCATTAAAAATAGTACAATAATGATGGCAATACTTGCTTTTATTAAAAAGTTGATTACTTTATTGTTATTAAATATTTGAAATATTACAAAAAAGAACATTAAAGTTCCAATATACATATAGTAGCTAAATAGCTTTTTAAATACATCATATTTATTATAGGCTATTTCTAAATTAATTTTTTTGTCGGAAGGATAAACGGCACTTCCATATTTTTTTTGAAATTTTGTTATTCCTTCAAGGATTTCATCAGATTTAGAATAATTAGCTGTTTTTCTTGCTTCGGAAAGTGTTAATAAATAGACAGGAAGTAACTGATTTACATAGACAGAATCTTGACCTTTAAAGTTTGAGGTATCTAACATATTTTGAGAAACCCATTTGTTTGAAGCATCATTTGGAATAGGGAAAATTCTGAGGATATCACCTGTTATTGCAGAATATAATAAATTAACTCTTCTATCAACATTAATCACATCTTTTTCAAACTTACTTTTAATATTGCTTTTTTGTGCTTCTTGCTGAATTTTAGAAATTTTATAGTTTCCTTTTTCATCAAAAAAGTTAGCTAAGTTAGCATATATATTTTCATGAGGTATTCCTATGAGATCTCTTAATTGAGTATTTCCTTTTTCAATATATATAATTGGAACTTGAAACCATAATCTAGGGTTTTGTTGAATTGATAAAAATACTTGAGTCGCATTCATTCCTTTGTAAGTATCATGTTTGCTTACTTTTCTTAATAGTTCAGAAGCGTACGTATCAATAGGTTTCATTCTTCCTCCGGCATCTTGTATTATAAGTTTGCTGAATTTAGCTGCATGTACTATACTTATTTTGTTAGCTGCTAGTTCTGAATTTAGTTGGCTATCTGTCAATCCATGATTGTGTTCTTGAGAAAAAGCGACACAAGAAATTAATAGCAATGCGATGGTAGTTAATTTTGCTTTATTAATTCTCATTTTTTGTAAACTTTTTCTAAGAGAATCGAATCGTGTATTTTTCATAAATAAGATTAAAATCAAACCTGCATATAATAAAAAGTAGCCAATATAAGTAATTGTTGAGCCCCAAAAATCATGATTTACAGATAAGTGAGTTTCTTCATATTGAGGAGTAATATTGTAACTTGATTGGAAAAATTTATAGCCTTTGTAGTTTAAAATATGATTCATAAAAATTCTAAAGTCAAATGTTTCAGAAGGATCAATTACCGTTACTTCACTAGCAAAAGACATAGCACTTTGTGATCCTGGATAGTTTTCTAATTGAAAATCATTCAGTTTAATGCTGAATGGTAATTGCATTTGCATAGCTCCATAATTCATTCTAAAGTTTAAATTACCTACAGAAAACTGAGTTGGTTGTTGTATCGTAAATTTTGTTCCTTTTAATTTAACCTGTTTAGTTTCTTTACCAACGGTAACGTCAAATTCTAATTGTGCTAAACCTCCCGATTGCATTTTAGTTGTAGTACCAGCAATTGTTTTATAATTACCTTTCATTGCATATTGAGGAACTACAAATTGTAAACCAGCAATATTATGAAGGGATAAAATAGAAAAATCTTGTAAGGAATCTTTTGCTATTGTACCTTCAAATTTATCAGCCATTCTAAAGAATGAACCTTCTAAAACTGACTGAATTTTTAAATTTCCATCTACAGTTTTTAGGTCAATACTATTTTTATTTGGAGAATCAAATCCTACAGTAACACCATGTACATTTTCTGTTGACCCTTTTTTTATGTAGTGGTCATGTCTTCCTCCATTGCTAGATTCAACAAACTTTAGATATTCAGAACCATTTTCATCCTCTTCAAAAATAGCTTGAGCATTTGGAATATAATCTGTTAATTTTACAGAAACAGCAGTTCCTTTAAAATCGGTTTTGTATTCATATTTATTTTTACCTACAGCAGATAGTAAAATAGGGTAATTAACGGGTGTTTTTTCATTAGCACCATCATTTATAACAATGCTTATGTAATTTTTTTCTGAAAGAAAAGTATTGCTTATGTTCCCTTCTTTTATTGGCATTAATCCTTCAAAACTAATGTAGCGTGTAATTCCTGCACCCAAAAGAATTAAAAAGAAAGATAAGTGAAAAACAAGTACTACTAATTTTTCTTTTTTATATAATTTATATTTAAACAGATTTCCAAAAAAATTCAAAGCAAAAAGGAGCATAATTCCTTCAAACCACCATGCGTTATATATTAAAGCTTTAGCAGTTTCTGTTCCAAAATCATTTTCTATAAAAGTTCCAGTACCCATAGCAATAGCAAAAACTAAAAATAATACCGCCATTAAACGGGTAGAGTAAATAAGTGAAAGAAATTTGTTCATTTTTTCGATTTTAATTTTTAAAAAACGTTTTGCAAATTTAATGATAATTGTCATAAAACTAGTTTTTAATCTAAATTTTAAGTAAATCTTAATCTTATAAATATACGAGTTCAAATTCAAGAATTTTTTTTGTTACTTAAAATGCCTATTTTCAGTGAAATTTACTCCTTATATGTATTAATTATAAAAATATAATTTTGTAAGTTTGCTTCAATAAAATTTTGAATGAAAACTTTAAGTTATTTTAAAATATATTTTAACTCTTATTTAAATGTAAAGCGTCCAGAATGCTTTATTAAATAATAATTCTTCTTATTATTTCGTGATTTTTAATTACACTTTTTACAATTTATCATTAAATTTTTAAAACATATTATTATGGAATTACCATATGCAGAACCGTATAAAATAAAAATGGTTGAATCAATAAAACGTTCAACACAAGAGCAACGCTTAAAATGGATAAAAGAAGCCGATTATAATTTATTCAATTTATCATCAGACAAAGTATTTATTGATTTGTTAACTGACTCTGGCACGGGTTCGATGAGTGATAAACAATGGGGAGAAATGATGATTGGTGACGAAAGTTATGCGGGTTCAGCTTCATTTTTAAAATTAAAAAAAACTGTAAATAAAATTACTGGATTTAACTATTTTTTACCTGTTCATCAAGGAAGAGCTGCTGAAAATGTTTTATTTTCTACACTCATAAAAGAAGGCGATATTGTACCAGGAAATTCACATTTTGATACTACAAAAGGGCATATTGAATTTAGAAAAGCATCAGCAGTTGATTGTACGATTGACGAAGCTTTTGATACCTCAATTATTCATCCTTTTAAAGGAAATGTAGATTTAAAGAAGCTGGAAAATGTTATAAAGAATAATCCTATAAAAAAAATACCTTTTGTAATTGTAACTATTACTTGTAACAGTTCTGGTGGTCAACCAGTGTCTATGCAAAATATTAAAGAAGTTTCAAAATTATGTAAGCAATATGAAATTCCATTGTATTTTGACTCTGCTCGTTTTGCAGAAAATGCCTATTTTATAAAAAAGAGAGAAGCAGGCTACGAAAATAAAACCATTAAAGAAATTGTAAAAGAATTGTTTTCTTATGGAGATGGAATGACCATGAGTGCAAAAAAAGACGGATTGGTAAATATGGGTGGTTTTATTGCTTTAAATAGTGAAAAAGTATTTAAGCAAGCTACTGTTTTTACAATCATGTATGAAGGTTTTATAACGTATGGAGGAATGAATGGTCGTGATATGGGGGCTTTAGCTCAGGGCTTAGATGAAGCAACTGAATTTAATTATTTAGAGAGTAGAGTAGAGCAGGTAGCTTATTTAGGAAACAAATTAGTTGAATATGGTGTGCCTGTTCAACAGCCAATAGGAGGTCATGCCATATTTTTAGATGCTAATAAGTTTGTTCCCACTATTCCAAGAGAAGAATATAGAGCGCAGGCGCTAGCCATTGAAATTTATGTAGTTGGAGGGATTAGGGGTGTAGAAATTGGGACAGTTTTAGCAGATAGAGACCCAATAACAAGAGAAAACAGATATGTTGAATTAGAATTAGTACGTTTGGCAATTCCTAGAAGAACCTATACACATAATCACATGAATTATATTGCTGCTGTTTTAGAAAAAATCTATGACTCTAGAAGCGAAGCAAAATCTGGGTATGAAATTATTGATGAAGCTCCAATTATGAGACATTTTACTGTTAAATTTAAAAAAATATAATATCCTTTACTCCTTTTTTGTTATTTTTACCAAAAGAATTGTAAAAACAAACCTATAATGTTATCACGTGCTAGTAAATATGCTGTTTTATCTACCCTTTTTTTATGTGAACATTCAAGTGTTGACAAAAAGATAAGTGTAAAGGTAATTGCTGAAAGTATTGATGTTCCAAGTCCATTTTTAGCTAAATTATTTCAACAACTAGTACGTGGTAAAATTATATCTTCTACAAAGGGTCCGAATGGTGGATTTTTCTTAACTGAAAAAAACAGAAATAAGAATGTGTTAGATATTATTGAAAATATTGATGGTTTAAATAAGTTTAATGATTGTTTTCTTGGATTAAATAAATGTGATTCTAAAAACCCTTGCCCAGTTCATTTTATAGTTGAGCCTTTTAAAAATAATTTGTTAGGTAAATTTAGAGATAAAACCATTCAAGAATTTTCTCAAGAAATCTTAGAGACAGGAAGAGTACTAACTCTTAAAGGACTAGATCTTTCTTAAATTGTTTAATAGGTGATAAATATCATATTTTTATTAAATATATTATAATATTTTTGTTATTTTAAAAGATAAAAAGGTCTTTTAATAATAATTTTAAACATTTAACAAATCAAACTTATTAATTATGTTATCTAAAAAACAAGCAAGAGCTTTCTTTCTAGGTGGAACATTGGTAACCTTTCTAGTTTTTATAGGGCTTACCGTGTATTCATTATCTAAAGGAAACGATCAAACTCATCAAGAAAATCTTACTGCAGAAGTAGTTAGAGGTAAAGAAATTTGGGAATCAAATAACTGTATGGGCTGTCATACAATTTTGGGAGAAGGTGCTTATTATGCGCCAGAATTAACTAAAGTTGTTGATAGGTTAAATCAACGCTATGATGGAAATGGAGAAGAAGTTCTTAAAAGTATTTTAATGTCTCCAACTCCATGGCAATTACACGGCAGAAAAATGGTGGCCTATGGAATGTCTGAAAATGAAGCTAGTGATGTGGTTTCCTTTTTTAAATGGATTGGAAATATTGATTTAAATGGATTTGGTGAAATAGTAGGTATCGATAGAAAGGTATCTCCATTAGCAAAAGAAAAAAATAACAACTAAACAATAAATTATGAAATATAAATCACAAAAAGTAGCATATTGGTTTTTTGCCTTTTCAATGCTTTTGTTAGTATTACAAATTGTATATGGGTTTATTATGGGATTTGCCCGTATTGGGTTTGATAATTTACACGAATTTATTCCTTTTAATGTTGCAAGAGCAGTTCATACAAACTTATTAGTTGTTTGGTTGTTGTCAGGTTTTATGGGAGCAGCCTATTATATTATTCCTGAAGAAGCTCAAAAAGAATTAGTAAGTGTGAAATTAGCATATATTCAATTAATTAGCTTAGCTATTGTGGCTGTAACAGCTGTAATTGGTTTTCACTTTAATTATTGGGAAGGTAGAAAATTTTTAGAAATTCCAAGACCTCTAGATTATTTAGTTGTAGTAAATGTACTCTTGTTTTTAGGACTTATTTTAACCACTTTATTTAAAGGAAAACAACAAACAACAACTGCCTTGGTCCTTTCTATGGGATTGTTGTTTGCAGCATTATTATACTTACCAGGTATGTTGAATTTTGATAGCCAAGTAATGGATTCATTTTTCCGTTGGTGGGTTGTTCATTTATGGGTTGAAGGTGTTTGGGAATTAATTATGGGGGGTATTTTATCGTTCTTATTAATTAAATTGACAGGTGTAGATAGAGAAGTTATTGAAAAATGGTTATATGTAATTGTAGGGTTAACTTTCCTTTCTGGAGTTTTAGGAACTGGCCATCATTACTATTATATTGGTGTTAATAAAATTTGGTTAATTGTTGGAGGAATATTCTCAGCATTAGAACCACTAGCTTTCTTAGCTATGGCATTATTTGCTGTAAATATGTATCGTAAAGGAGAGAAAAAACATCCGAATAAGTTGGCGTTATATTGGACTCTTGGTGCAGCAATATTATCATTTGTTGGTGCTGGTTTATTAGGATTTGCACATACATTACCACAAGTAAATATATACACACATGGAACTTTAATTACAGCCATGCATGGACATTTAGCATTTTGGGGTGCTTACGCTATGATTGTATTAGCAATAATTAGTTATAGCCTACCAAATTTAACAGGTAGAAAGTTATACGACAGTTCCCGTGGTAGAATGGCCTTTTGGTTAGCTAATATTGGAATGATAGGAATGACCGTTGCTTTTGGTGTGGCTGGTGTTGCACAAGTTTATTTAGAAAGAAAGTTTAAAATGGACTTTATGGTGGTACAAAAAGAAATTGCCGTTCACTTTGTGGTATTGGTTCTATGTGCATCAGTTTTTACTACTGGAATCATACTTTATATCATAGATTTTTATAAACACGGTTTACCAACGGATGAAGCATTAGAAATTAAAGAATAAATTTAATGTATTGTTTTTTAGATTGATTTCCAGAGTTGAAGATTGAAGTTTATTCCAAAGAATTTACCCCTATAAAATCTAATACTCTGGTTTTCTTATTAATAAAACTAAGAGATAAATATGAAAAATAAAATTCCATATTACCATCAAATAGGAAAAGAAATTGAAGTATTTGAACACGCATATAAAAATAAAATACCTTTTTTATTAAAAGGACCAACAGGAACTGGAAAATCAAGATTTATTGAGTTTATGGCTTATAAATTAAATAAAAAGTTAATTACTATTTCTTGTCATGAAGAAACTTCTTCAACCGATTTAATTGGTAGATATATTATAAAAGGAGCTGAAACAATTTGGTTGGATGGACCACTTACAACAGCCATTAAAGAAGGAGCAATTATTTATTTAGATGAAATTGCGGAAGCAAGGCCAGATGTAATTGTTGCCATACATTCCTTAACGGATCATAGACGTGAATTGTTTATTGATAAATTGGGTGAAACTGTTAAAGCTCATATTGATTTTATGTTGGTAGCTTCCTTCAATCCTGGATATCAAAAAGGATTTAAAGAATTAAAACCTTCAACACGTCAACGGTTTATTGCAACTTCATTTTCGTATCCAGAAGCTAAAATTGAAGCAGAAATCTTAGTAAAGGAAACGGGAATTGCACTAGATATCGCAAAAAAATTAGTGAATATAGCTACTAAAATTAGAAATTTAACGGAGCTAGGCTTGGCTGAAACTGTATCAACACGTTTACTTGTGGATGCAGCGAAATTAATTCACAGCGGTTTACCAAAACGTCTGTCAGTTGAAGTTGCCATTGTTGAACCTTTAACTGATGATTTAGAAGTTATTGAAGCTTTGAAAGATTTATGCAATTTAATGATATAGATTATAGTAGCAAGTATCTTGTATCATGTAAAAAAATTGAATACCAGATACCAATTACCTGATACCAAAAAAATGTTCGAGCCAGATGAATATATATATACCAAACTAGCTTACTTCTTTAAAAATAGAAATAAAAAGAAGCAGGAAAGTATGGCTCATTCTGTTTTACTAATAGATTTAAAACCTCGTTTAACAATTTTAGCGCGGGCAATTACTGGACAAGCTATTGAAATTTATGATGCAGAAAGAGAAGGTGGTTATAAAAATAATAATTTTTTTCTTCCAACAAAATTTCAAGAATTTGTATCAGTTGATGAAAATATAGCCTTTTATCTATTTCGAATTTTATACTTATCAGTTCAAAAAAATCTGGACTTAAATTGGAATGATAATACAGCACATGATTTGGAGGATTCTCAGCAAAAAGCTAGAGAAACTTCAAGCAAAATATTAGAATCGTTATTTGATCAGTTTCCAATATCAGAAAAATATCACATCAAGTTTCTTCAATATTATAAAAATAAAGTAAAAGATGAATCATTGGTAGATTACTCGTTTATTTATGGAAAATGGATGCGTAATAACCCGGAAGATGATTCCGCTAAAAAACTAAATAATTTTACTGATAAAGTTAAAAAGGCTGATGAAGAAAAGCCTAAAACAACAATAAAATCTAAAGCCGTTGAAGAGATTATTTCTGTTCAAGTTGATGTGAAACAGCAAGAAGATGCAGTATTACAACATCAATTTGAGAAAGTTGAAACTGCTGAAGAATTTGGAGGAAATTTTAAGGATTTTGATGGAGATGATGAGTTAGACGACCATTCCAATGCGTTGGATGAAATTAATATGAAATATACGGTGCGTGTTGATGACACTGCACATTCTGTATATCAGGCAGATTTTATTGAAAATACAACTGTTTCAGAAAGTGCAGAAAATGATAGTACAGGTTATCATATTTTGTACGATGAATGGGATTATTCAAAACGGGTATACAAAGAAAATTTTTGTAAAGTATATCCAAAAACCTTGTTGAAAACTGCGATTCCTTATTACAAAAAAACATTAAACGAAAACAGATCAACCTTGGTTGGCTTGCGTAAAATGTTAACCAATGTAAATAATAAATACCAACAACAACGCAGACAAACACAAGGCGATGAGTTTGATATTGATGCTATTACCGATTTATTTGTTGATGTGCATTCTGGTCATACACCTTCTGAAAAAATATATCTTTCAAAACGTAAAAAAGAAAAAGATTTATCTATTTTATTGTTGTTAGATATTAGTCTTTCAAGTGATGGTTACGCAGCAGGAAATAGAGTAATTGATGTTGAAAAACAGGTTTCTATTTTGTTTGGTGAAATTTTAAATGAATTTAACATCGATTTTTCTATTGATTGTTTTTATTCAAAAACCCGAAACCATTCAAGCTACATTACTATTAAAGATTTTGATGAAGATTGGAACAAAGCCAAATTTAAGGTAGGAGCAGTAGAACCAAGTGGTTACACAAGAATTGGCGCTGCTTTACGTCATTCTGGAGCTATGCTAGACAAACGTGATACCAAAAATAAATGGGTTATTTTAATTTCAGATGGGAAACCAAATGATTATGATAAGTATGAAGGAAAATATGGAATTAATGATGTGAAACAAGCCCTAAGAGAATTAAATGAACGTAATATAAATTCGTATGCTTTAGCTATTGAAGCACAAGCTAAATACTATTTACCACAAATGTTTGGGCAAAATCACTATCAAATTTTAACTACTCCAGTAGAACTTCTAAAATCGTTAGTTCATCTCTACGAGAAAATCAAGCATCAGTCTTAATTTTTTTCATATTTATAGGTGCTATTTTGTGTTCTTAGGCACGCAACTTTAGTCTTAAATAATTGTTTGTTAGTGCTTTATAAATTTTAACATAATAAAAGATAATATTATCTTTTATTATGTATATTTGTATCATAATTAAAGATGTTATTATGCAAATTACGAAAGAAAATACAGTAGCTGAAGTAGTATCTAAAAACGTAGGTTCAGACCAAGTTTTTAGCAAATATAAAATTGATTTTTGCTGTGGAGGATATATGACTCTTGAAACCGCATGCAAAGAGAGTGGAGTTGAGTTTAATGTTTTAAAGTTTGAAATTGAAACTATTAAAAATATTATAGCTGGTAATTCCGATTTAAATACACTTGATTTAAGCTCATTAATAAAATATACTTCTCAAAATCATCATAAATATTTTGATGAAAATATAGCCCAATTATTGCCATTAGCTGCAAAAGTTGCACAAGTACATGCAATAGATCATCCTGAAGTAGTTGAAATAAATATGTTATTTAGTAAAGCTACAAGCGAAATTCTAAAACAAATTTCATTGGAAGAAAACAATCTATTTCCATTTATTAAAAAGATTAACGGAAAAGATAGAAGTTTTTCAAGTAATGAAGAAACGGATATAGAAATATTTAAACAATCTATAAAAAATATAGAATCGGCTTTCACAATTGCAGCAGATATATTTAAAAAAGTAGCAATTTCTTCCTCTAACTATATCGTACCCGAAGGAGCTTGTAATTCCTATAAATTTTTATATGAAAAATTAGAAGAATTTGAGCACGAATTACATAGGTATATCCATTTTGAAAAAAACATCCTATTTCCTAAATTATTAAACATAAATTAATTACTAGTTAAAGAATTATAAATAATTCAAAACTAAATAAGAAAAAAATATAAAATGAATTCATTTTTATCAACCGTAGAACAATTGCCAAAAGGGCATCCTGTAAAAGTTTATTATGAGGAAAGTTCCTTTATTCAAGAAATATTATTTGAATTAAATGAAGTAAATCCGGTGGAGGATTTTCAAAAATATTTTAATATTTTCAATCAGTTAACTACTATTGAAAAACGTTTTACACGTAAAGAAAATCAATTATTTCCTTATTTAGAAAAACATGGCTGGGAAGGTCCAAGCCAAGGAATGTGGTCGTTTCATGATAATTTACGTGATCAGATTAGATTGTTAAATACTTATAATTCAGAAAAAAATACAACAAAAATTATAGAAAATATTCCGTATTTAATTGAAGGGATTAAGCGTTTGTTAAGTATTGAAGATATGAAGTTGTTTCCAAATTCAATGGAATTACTTTCTGAAGAAGATTGGAAAGAATTTTATATTGGAGATGAAGAAATAGGCTGGATGTTAATTGAAAAACCAGTTCCTTACCCTGCAGTTGAAGAAGTTGCTTATGTGCACCCAAGTGATGATTTTACTCAAAGAGATTTATCTTTTTCACTGGAAAACACTTTTCATTATGATGAAGGTTATATGACGCCCGAACAAGTAAATTTATTGCTCCGCTTTTTACCAGTTGATATTACGTATGTTGATGAAAATGATAAGGTAATATTTTATAATAGAGGAGATGATCGGGTTTTTCCAAGAAGCAAAGGAATTATTGGGCGTGAAGTTAAGTTTTGCCATCCGCCAAAAAGTGTGCATATGGTGTTAAGAATTGTAGAAGAATTTAAAGCAGGTACTAAAGATGTTGCTGAGTTTTGGTTCAATTTTAAAGGACAAACTATTCACGTTCGCTATTTTGCAATCAGAGATAATGACAAGCAATATAAAGGTGTTATTGAAATGTCTCAGGACATTACAGATATTCAAAAATTAGAAGGTCAAAAACGTTTGTTAGATTGGGATTAAAGGTATATAATGGATAATACACAACATATAAATCACAAAAATATTTTCTACCCTCCAGGAGGAATTTTACTGTGGATAATCATATTTTTAGAATTATTCACTTTTGGAATGGCATTGGTAGCAATGGTTTTTTACAGTAAAGATGAGCCAGAAATATTTCATAATTCAAGATTGCTTTTAAATACAGCTTTTGGTACAATCAACACAGTTTTTTTAATTACAAGCGGTTTTTTTATGGCTATTTCAGTTAATTATTTAAAACAAAAAAACACCAAAAAATCATTACTTTTTTTAACACTTACTATGCTTGGAGGTGTATTATTTTTAGGTTTAAAAAGTATTGAATATATAGATAAAATTGAAGCTGGTTTAACAATAGGTTACAATACCTTTTTTACTTTTTATTGGATGCTTACTTTATTTCATGTTATCCACGTTTTAGTAGGATTGGTAATTTTAGTTTCTGTTTATGTTGGATTGAAAAGGGAAAAATCAACAACTACTATTGAAGATGTTGAAGCTAGTGCAGCTTTTTGGCATATGTGCGACTTAATTTGGTTGCTTTTATTTCCAATAATTTATTTAATTTTTTAAGAATGAAAAAAAAGCTATTTTTAAAAGTATTGATAATACTGATTTTATTAACAATAATATCTGCATTAGTAGCTAATAACCTCTATAATTCATCATATAAGATAGCAATAATAATTGTGCTTTCTATAATGAAATTTATAGGCGTATCGTTTTACTTTATGGAACTTAAAAAAGCGCATATCTTTTGGAAATTCTCCTTGCTAATTTTTGCATCGCTATTTTTGGCCATTGTTTTAGTTAGTGTTTAAAATTATTTAAAATTTTATTTAGAACCAAAATCTAGATTATGAAATCAAAAGTTTTGGTTCTTCTTTCTTAATTCAATACTGGAAAAGGCATATTTGCTCAGAAAAGCATCAATTTTTGTAGTTACTTTATTGTTCTTAATTAAAATTAGTAATATGATTTAATTTTTTTTATATAAATTTGGTTTATATAATGTTTTAAAATTTGGATGAAAATTTAATATTAAATGAAATCAGAGCTCAAAATAAAGCTAGTTTTAAAAGGTTTTTTAATCACTTTTATAAGGAACTCGTAATATATGCAGATAGCTATCTTTTTGATAAGTATACAAGTGAAGACGTTGTGCAAGATGTTTTTTTGTATGTATGGGAAAATGCTGAGGTAATGCAAATTGAAAAGTCTTTAAAATATTATTTATATAAAATGGTTCGTAATCGATGCTTAAATTATTTAAAGGCATTAAAAATTACAGACAACTCAAATTTTATTGAACTAAGCATAAATTTAGTTTCTGATTATAATTTAGATGCTTCCGATTCTGATGAGAAAATTATAATTTACAATCAGGTGATGCTTATCATCGAGACCTTACCTTCAAAAATGCAACAGATTTTTAGATTGAAATTTTTAAGTAATTATAAATATACTGAAATTGCTGATGAGTTGGAAATTTCTGTAAATACCGTAAAGACACAATTAAAAAGAGCAAGGAAGAAAATTAACCAATCAATTGTATTGCTAATAATTTTATTTTCATTGCTATAACACGGTCAATATTTTTTTAAATATTGAAATTTTTAAAAAAACAATTTTTTCTTATTATCTATTTTTGTCACCCTCTTTTCCATTAAAATTGTCTTTATCTAAAATAAGATATCTACTGTTAAAAATATATAAATAAAAAAAATGATAAAGGATATTGTAATTATTTGAATTAGTTAATAGGTAACCTTTAAAAAGCCCCCAAAATGCAATTTTAGGGGCTTTTGTAATTTCCGTACTTGATAACTTATAGAATAATGAGCCATGTAATAAATTATGTGCCAAGAGGTTTAGTTTCAAAATAGCACAAACGAATTAGAATGTCTCTTCATTGAAACTTACTTTTAAGTGTTTTAACGAAATACAAGTTTTTTTTATAATTAATTATTTTTTTGTCACCCTTTTTTACATTATTGTTGTCTTTAATAAAACAAGACAATTTATCCTATATTAAGAAATGGAGTTTAAATTAATTATTAAGAAGCTGAATAATACACTTACGGGTGATGAAATAACAATCTTTAACGAATGGTTTAATGAATCTCAAATCCATAAAAATTATTTTGCAAGGGTAAAAGAAAATCATGAGAATGAAGTTAAATTTGTTGATAAAGAAAAAGCTTGGTTTGAAATTCAAAGAAAGATAAAGCAGAAAAATAAAACAAAATTTTATTGGAAATTTGCTGCAGCTGCTTCAATTGCCTTGTTGATTTCTATCTCTTTTATTTATCTAAAAAATAATGACAACTTGGAAAATAACAACAGTGTTGTTATAAGTAAAAGTATTGAGCCAGGCAATGACAAAGCTATTTTGACGCTTGAAAATGGTGCAGATATTTCTTTGGAAAAGGGAAAAAAATACAGCTCAACAAATCTTGAAAGTAATGGTGAAAAGTTGATTTACAATACTAAAGAAAACTACTCAAGTAAAGAAGTTAAATATAACTACTTGACAATTCCGAGAGGCGGTCAGTTTTTTGTTGAATTATCCGATGGTACTAAAGTTTGGCTGAATTCCGACTCTAAACTTAAATATCCTGTGAGATTTATAAAAGGGAAATCACGTGAAATCGCATTAATTTATGGAGAAGCCTATTTTGATGTTTCTCCAAGTACTGCACATAAAGGAGCTTCTTTTAAAGTACATACCCAAATGCAGCAAATTGAAGTTTTAGGAACCGAGTTTAATTTAAAAGCTTATAAAGAAGAAGTTGAAATTACAACAACCTTGGTGGAAGGAAAAGTAGCTATAGGTTTAGGTGATGGTATTCCAAAAGAATATTTAAAACCACAAGAACAGTCGAGATATAACACTGAAACAAAAAAAATGAATATTGCAGTAGTAGATATTCATAATGAAATATCTTGGAGAAAAGGTCTTTTTAGTTTTAAAAATAAACCATTAAAAGAAATTATGGTAGTATTAGAAAGGTGGTATGATGTTGAGGTGATCTTTAAAAATAAGGAGACTGAAGATATCACTTTTAATGGTGTTTTAAATAAAAAACAAAGGATAGAGGAAATTCTGGCACTTATAAAAAACTCAAATAATATTGATTATAAAATACTTGACAAAAAAATAGTAATTCAGTAAAATACTAAAAAAACAAAGGGAATGAGGTTCAAATCTCTGACAACGTAAACCATCATACCCCCTTTTGTATTAATTAAATTAATTTAACTAACACGCAAATTTATGAAAATTAAATTCACCGATGTTCTTTTTTTAAGTAAAAAAGGACTCCTAAAAAACATTATGAGAACTTTTATATTCTTATTTTTTGTAACCGCTTTCAGTTTTACACCCAAAAATATTTTCTCTCAGAATGTCAAAATTGTGTTTAAAACGGATAAATCTTTAACTATAGATCAGGTTTTTGATATTATTATGATAAATACTGATTATACTTTTGTATACAAATCAGATCTCTTTAGTACGACACCTAAGATCAACATAAAAAAGGGTACTATAAAAGTAAATAATTTGTTAAAAAAAAGCCTGTCAGTAGGGAACTTTATTTATGAATTATCAAAAGGTGGAGCAATTTTTATAAAGAAAAATCCTGATAAAAAAGAAGAAATTACTGATATTAAGCAAGGAAGGACCATTACGGGTACAATTATGGATGTTAATGGGATGTCTTTGCCTGGAGCAAATGTTTTAGTGAAAGGCGTCACTGTTGGTTCTCAAACAGATTTAGATGGTAATTTTTCTATGGTTATCCCAGAGGGGGTACAATATCCTCGTAATATCATTTATGGGTTATAAAACAAAGGAAGTTGATATTACGGGTAAGAATAATATAATTATAACTTTAGATGAAGCTGCTGCACAACTAGATAATGTTGTTGTTATTGGGAGCAGGGGTAAACCAAGAACTGCCTTTGATTCTCCTGTGCCTGTAGATAATATAAAAGCGTCTGAATTACAGCAAACTGGTAAAGGTGTGCTAGATCAGCAATTAACGTTTAAAATACCTTCATATAATTCTACGCAACAGCCTATCTCAGATGCTGCTGCTCATTTTAGCCCTGCAGATTTAAGAGGTCTTTTTCCAAGTAGAACATTGGTTTTAATTAATGGGAAGCGTAAAAATGCAAGTGCTTTAGTATATAGCTATGTAACTCCGGGACGTGGAGAAGTTGGTGTAGACATGAAGTCTGTTCCGTCGGCAGCAATTGATCGAGTTGAAGTGCTTAGAGATGGTGCAGCAGCACAATATGGTTCAGATGCTGTGGCTGGGGTAATTAACATAGTACTTAAAAAACAATCGGATCCTTTTTTAAACACAAGTTATAGTGTTACTTCTGAAGGAGATGGGGAACAATATCAAATAGAATCGGGTTTTGGTGTAAATATAGCAGATAAAGGTTATGCCAATTTTACATTTAATTATTTTGATCAAAAAAGGTCTCAAAGAGCCGGTACCATTTCAAGTGTTGAAGCTGAAGCTGGTTATTGGGGAATATCAGACAATACAGATTTTAATACAACAGATCTTCAAGGTTTTTTACAAAGAAATCCAAGTGCTGGCTTTCAAGTTGGATTGCCAGATATGACCATTACAAATTTCGCATACAATCTAGGTTATACCTTAGATGAAGAAACCAGTACAGAAATATATTCATTTGGTACGCTTACCGATAGAACTGGTTCATCACCTCAGTTTGCAAGAGTACCTTATTGGGTGCCTGGATTTGAACAAATTTATCCAGGTACTGAGTTTTTCCTTGCCGAAATGGCACCTCAGATAAAGGATAATACCTTTTCATTAGGTATTAAAACTATTTATAACGGATGGAATATTGATTTGAGTTCTACATTAGGAAAAAATAGAATAGACTATTATATTAAGAATTCATTTAACCAATCTTTTGGAGCAAGTAGCCCATCTGACTTTTACAATGGTGCGCACCAATTTAGTCATGTAGTAAATAATTTAGATTTTGTAAAATCTTTCGAGGATACTGGATTAAATTCTCTTAGCGTTGCTTTTGGTGCAGAACACAGGACAGAACGTTTTGTTACTGAAGAAGGTGAATTTGCTTCATATGGTGATGGTACACCAAATGTTTCGGACAGAACAGGATCTGAATCTTTTGGTGGATTTAAACCGGAAAATGCATCAAACGACTATAGAAACAATCTTGGTGTTTATACAGATATTACAGCTGATTTTACAGAAAGATTTTTAGTCGGTGGTGCTTTAAGATTCGAAGATTATAGCGATTTTGGTTCAAATATTAGTTGGAAACTGAATACTAGATTAAAATCGGCCAACAATAAATTATCTATAAGAGGTTCTTTAAGTAGCGGTTTTAGGGCACCATCATTGCACCAAATTTTCTATACAGCACTTACAACAACACTTACAGAAAATGGAATACAACAAAATGGAATCTTAAATAACTCAGATCCAGCTTTACGTGCTTTGGGAATACCAAAATTAACTCCTGAAACTTCTTTTAATATTGGTGCTGGGATTACATACAGAATTAGCAGAAAAATGGGAATTACTGTAGATGCTTACCAAATAGATGTAGATGATAGAATTGTGCTTTCTGGTCAAGTAACACCAACAGGTGACCCATCAAGTCCAATAGATCAAACCTTAGCAAGTGTTAATGTTGGAGCAGCAGGATTCTTTTTGAATGCTATTAACACCAGAACGAAAGGAGTCGACATTGTTTTTAATTATAACCGTTTAGAATTAGGAAAAGGATTCTTAAGTGGAAGTATTGCGGCAAACTTTAATAAAACCGAAGTTCAGAGCACTAATTTTCCAACTTTTATAAAGGACAATAATTTGGAAGATGCTATATTTTCTAGGGAAGATGTTTCTAGGGTAGAAACTTGGAGACCCAGACAAAAAATAATAGCTTCTGCTAACTATGAAATTAATAAGCTTTCTGCTAACTTATCTTTCCTTGATTATGGGAAAGTTACTTACAGGCATGCAAGTAATCCAGCAGATGATGCAACATATAGAGGTAAATTACTAACTAATTTGAGCTTCTCTTACTCGTATTCAGACAAAATTAATTTGACATTAGGAGTAAACAATCTTTTTAATATTTACCCTGATACTTTTGCAGATGCCTATAGCAGTAATGGAGGAGTTCCAAATGACAGGAATTTAGATTTTGTAGGTAGATTTAAATATCCTTGGCAAACTACACAGTTTGGTTTAGACGGAACAAGAATTTTTAGTAAACTCGCATTTAATTTTTAAGTTTTTAAAATAACAGTTTGATTTTGAGTCAGAACCACCGATTTTCAAGTCGAAGGTTCTGACTCTTCTTTTTTATTTCAACACTGAAAATTCAATAGCTGATGATGTAAAAACAGTATGCGTTTGTGTTTTAAAATCCTTTTTCTCAGCTTTAAAAATATTGTCAACATACGTTTGTGGATTCAAATCAATTAAAGGGAACCAGGTACTTTGAACTTGTATTTGTAATCTATGACCTTTTTTAAATGTGTGATTTACATCTTGCAATTTTATAGTTACGGCTGTTTTTTTATTAGGAATAAAAGGCTCAGGATGTGTAAAGCTATTTCTAAATTTTCCACGCATCACTTCACTACGAACCATTAAATGATAATTACTCATTTTTAAATGATCTTGCATATTCTCGTTATTTTCTTCAGAATTAGCTGGATGAACATCAATAATTTTCACAATCCAATCGGCATCGGTTCCTGTTGTTGCAACTTGAAGTTTGGCTAAAATATCACCAACTAACGTTAAATCATCTTCTAAAACACCAGTTTCATACACCAATACATCGCTTCTTCTTGCTGCAAAACGTTGATCGTCAGTCATATATTTCCGTGGTGTGAATACTGTTTTTATATCTTCGGAATACGAAACAGGTTTCTTAATATCGCTGATAAATTGAATGCCACTTTCTTTTTCTTCGGAAGAAGTTAATTTTTGATTTTCAGATAAATACAACGTTTCTTTTACAGCTTTTTCAGGGGGCCAAGTATCATAACTTTCCCATTCTTTTTTACCAGAATCAAACACATACGCTTCAGGTAAACCAGAATTTTTAGCGCCATTTCCTTTTAAAAAATGATTAAAAAATTTAGTCTCAATTTGTTCTTGATATTTTAATGATATTGAATCTCCAAAGTAATAATTTCCAATCCTATTTTCAATTTTTGAACTTGCCCATTGCCCATGACTCCAAGGGCCAAAGACCAATGTATTATAGTTATTAGGATTGTATTTTTCAATAGTTTTATACGTTTCTAAAGCGCCATACAAATCTTCTGCATCAAATTCTCCTCCAACAACCATAGTTGCTACATGCGATTTTATATTTTTTAAATGTGGTAAAATGCTTTTTTTTTGCCAAACTTCATCGTAATTTGGATGCTCTTTTAATTCCTCCCAAAAGAAATCGCCACTTACATTTTTAGTATTTAATTTAGGGTTGTCTAATTTTTCATAATTAAAATAGGTATTTAAATTACTTAAAGGTCCGGCATCCAAGAAAAACTGATATTGATCTTTCGTTTTTAAATCTGGTATTTTATACCAAGCAGTATCTGTTGGAGTATCTTTTGGGGTACCAAATAAAGCTGTAGCTCTAAAATAACTTAATAAATATGCGCCATTGTGGTGAAAATCATCAAAAAAGAAATCGCCAATACACGCTTGGGGTGAAGATGCTTTTAATGCTGGGTGTGCATCAATAGTTGAACAAGTAGCGTAAAAACCAGGATAAGAAATTCCCCAAGTACCCACATTTCCGTTATTGTTTTCAATATTTTTCACTAACCAATCAATAGAGTCATAGGTATCTGAACTTTCATCAATATCCTTTTCCGATAGTTTGTTTGGAATGTAAGCACGCATATTATCAAAAGTTCCTTCACTCATCCAACGCCCACGAACATCTTGGTAGACAATAATGTTGCCTTCCTTCATTAAAAATTTATTTGGCCCAATATTTTTTCGAAGTTTATCTTCGCCATATGGCCTGCAACTGTAAGGTGTACGTTGTAAAAGAATTGGATATTTTTTTGAAGTATCTTTTGGTGCATAAATAACTGTAAATAGTTTAACACTATCACGCATTGTTATATATGTTTCTGTTTTTGTAAAATGTTTGGCAACGTAATTGTCTTCGTTAATGAACGCTGACTGATTAAAATTTTTACAAGAAAAAGTTGAAATAGATACTAGTAAAAGAATAATACCTTTAAATAAAAGAGTCTTCATCACAAAATAGATTGAGTGTTAAAACTACAAAAATGAAATGTTTATTTACATTGATAGCACATTAAAACATAATAAACACCAACCTATTATTAAAAAAAGTCCTCCAAGTGGTGTAATTGGTCCTAAATTTTTTATTTTTTTATTTTTTGCTGAAGAAATAACCAATCCATAAATGCTAAATGAAAATAAGATAACACCAATAATAAAGCTATATACCATATATTTTTCTGAAGAAGTTTCTAAATTAAAGTTGAAGCCAATTAACAAAAGCACAATTGCATGATACATTTGATATTTAACACCAGTTTCAAAACTTTTTAATTGTTCTTCATTTAATATTTTTTTTAGAGCATGTGCACCAAATGCTCCAATAATAACAGCTAAGCCTCCTAAAATACTGGCAAAAAGTAAGGTAAATTGTATCATTAATTTAATTATTTAAAGTTTTTACAAAAGTAAGCATTAAACAATTGTGTACAAATTGTTTTTAAAGTGAGGTTTTTCCATACCTAAAGTAAGTGAAAACCATAAACTTTTAAAAAAGTAAGTAAAAATTATAATTTATTTTGTTAAGACTTTTTTTTTTTTTATAACTTCACCAAGAGAAAGGTTAAACCTTTAAATAAATTGTATCTATGAAAAGAATAATTGCTTTAATTTTTCAATAAATATTTTAAGAAAAATGCTGATTTCTGTGAAGAGATTGTCATTCCTGTAAAGGCAGAAATCTCATGATTTCTTACCTAAATATGCTTGTTTATCTGATAATAAAAAATAGAAGTACTGTTAATGAGCCTTTCGGAAAAACTGAAGATAAACTCAGTAGAAAAAAAATCCTCTGCGGGTAAAAATTTTAAGAACACAATACGCTAATAAAATGTTTAACCTAAAACCACTAACTATGACATAGCTAATAAATACAAACAGAGGAAAGTGTTGCAAAAGTAATATACCTCGTAGGATTAACAAAATAATAATGAGCATAAAGCTCAATTAACTAATTTAAATTTTATTAAAATGAAAAAAATAATTTTAGGAATGGTATTTGTTTTTGCAGCAGTAAGTTTTACTAATGCAAAAAATGAAATAAAAAATGATAAACCTTATAGTGTTGAATATGTGGCTCCAGATTGCTGGGCTGGTGCTAATGCAGCAGAAACACATACTTGTGGTTCAGTAGGCTGTGATTTTGATTTGTGGGCAGCCGTTTATTCATCTTGTATGGGATATTAGTAATTAATAGTAGTAAAGTCTAACTAAGTTAGACTTTACTTTTAATTTTAGAAATAAATAAAATGAAAACAAAATTAATAATTATTATAAATCTTTTAGTAAGCTCTTTATATGCACAACAATCCGCTATTTGTACGTATAAACTAATTCCTAAAATAGGAAGTTTTAAGATTAATGAAGCGGATGATAATAATACAAAGTATGCAAAAGACCTTATGTTGAAAGCTACAGTTGTTGCAAAAGAATATGACTATACGTTAAAGTTTAATAAAATGGAAAGCAGTTCGCAAATAAGTGAAAGCATGGCGAATGATGGAGAAAACAAATATTTGAATTCAATTGCAAAGGCGGTAATTGGAAAAGGATCGTTTTATCAAAATAAATTACTAAAAATAACACTTTGGCAAACAAATGTTTTGGGAGAGTTATATCTTGTTAAAGATTCTTTAGTAAATGATTGGGAAATAAGTAGTGAGAGTAAAAAAATAGGGAATTACACTTGTTATAAAGCTGTTAAACAGTGTAGTAGTTGTAGTAGCATTAATAAAGTTTGGTTTACTCCAGAAATACCTGTTCCGTTTGGTCCCTTGGGTTATGGAGGTTTGCCAGGGTTAATAATTAGTGTTGTTAAAAAAAATACGGTTTTACAATTAGAAAGGATTAAGTTTTATGATAAACCATTAGTAATAGAGAAACCAAATAAAGGTAAGGGAATTGTTAGGGCTGAGTATGATATGATAACCAGTAGCATAAGAAATAATGCAAAAAAGATGGAGGATTAGTTATGTTTAAAGAGTTTGTATTTGTAGTATTTGTGTTTTTATTAACGCCTTGCTTTTCTCAAAACAATTCTGGGGTTATTACCTATAAAAAAGATGTTTTAAAATATTTATCAGATAACAAGGATTTTAAAAAGAAAGAAATATCAAACCCGGAGTATTATAATAATGTTTTAAAAATAGATGAGAACGTAAAACAATTATTAGAAAATTTAGAATTTAATTTAATCTTTAATGGCGATGAAAGTATATTTAAAGTTCACAATTTTTTAGAAATAGAAAACAATAAATATTATGGCTTCGCAATTGGTCCAGATGGTAGTAAGGTTTGTTATTCAAATCAAATAAATAAACAAAACATACAGCAAATAGATGCTTACGGAGAACTGTTTTTGGTAGAATATCCAATAACAGAATGGAAACTTATTAATGAAACTAAACAAATAGGAGCATATACTTGCTATAAAGCAAGAACAATAAAAACTGTTAAAGGAAGAAAAGGTATAATTAAAACACTTGTTGAAGTTTGGTATACTCCTGAAATAGCCATACCATTTGGTCCATTAGGTTATAATGGACTTCCTGGGCTTATTATAGAGTTAGTTTTAGGTGATTTTAAATATTTTGTAACTAAAATTGAACTAAACCCTAAAAATGAAGTGATTGTTAAAAAACTAACACAAGGTAAAAAGATTACAGAGGAAGAATTTAGAAAAATAGGCAAAAAAGCTATGGAAAGTTTAAAAAAAGGATTTTAATTCTATGTTGAAGATGAAAATTGCTAGTTTGCTATGTATGTTTATAAGTATATGGGCTTTTTCTCAATCTGTTGAAATAAAAGGTTCCGTAAAAGACAGTTTGCAAAATCCGTTAGCTTATGCCAATGTAATTGCTAAACCACTAGATGTTTCTAAGAACTTAAAATTTGCTATTACGGATGATGATGGTTTTTATAAATTAGAGCTTGGTAAAAACGATTCTTATAAAATTTCGGTAAGTTATTTAGGCTATAAAACTGCCAATTTTGAGTTTGTGGCGACAGAAAATTCTCAAAAAAATATAGTTTTAAAAGATGCTCCAAACCAATTGCAGGAAGTGATTATTGAATTACCTGTAACCGTAAAAGAAGATACCATAACTTTTAATACCAATAAGTTTGTTACTGGTGAAGAGCGTAAATTAAAACAAGTGTTAAAAAAATTACCAGGTGTTGAAGTGGATAAGAATGGTGGTGTTACCGTACAAGGTAAAAAAGTAACTACGCTATTGGTTGAAGGTAAAAAGTTTTTTGGAGGAGGTTCTAAATTAGCAGTTGAAAATATCCCGGCAAATGCCATAGATAAAATTCAAGTACTAGATAATTACAGTGAAATTGCCTTTTTAAAAAATGTATCGGACACTGATGAAATGGCAATGAATATTTTGCTTAAAAAAGATAAAAAACAATTTGCTTTTGGTGATATTGAAGCAGGAAAGGGAAATCAAGATTTTTATAGAACACATAGCAATATATTTTATTACAGTCCTAAAACCAATGTGAATTTTATCGGTAATTTAAATAATACAGGTGAAAATACTTTTACGTTTAAAGATTATATGAGATTTCAAGGAGGTGTAAGTGCTATTTTAAAAGGTGATGGTTCAATTTACAATGTTTCTGGAAGTGATTTTGCACAATTTTTAGAAACTCAAGATTTAGTAAGCAGTGTAAATAAGTTTGGGGCTTTAAACATTACAAAAGTTGTGAATAGTAAATTAGATATTTCTGGCTATGCCATTTTTTTGCATGCTAAAAATGAAACGTTGGTTGAATCTGTAAATCAATATGCAGATTTTATTGAAGAAAAAGAGCATAAATCTAATACTCGAAATATTTTGGGCATTGCAAAATTTAATATAGAATATGCTCCAACTTCAAATGAACAATGGTATTTTAAAACCCAATTTAAAAAAACAGATAACTTAAAAAACAATCGTATTATTTCTACTATTAATACTAAAAATACAAACATTGCTGAAACCAACAATGCCGATGCAATTTATATAAATCAGAATATTGAATGGCATAAAAAACTATCTAATAAACATACCTTTTCATTTGCGGCGGATATTACTTTTGATAAAAATAATCCAACTACACTTTGGCAAACAAATCAACCAATTTTACAAGGTTTAATACCTGTTGAAGCAACTGAAAATTATATAATTAATCAATTAAAAGAAACTAAGAATACTGCTATTAATACAATTTTCAAACATTATTGGGTCTTAAATAATTTCAACCATATATATACAACTTTAGGAAATAAATATAATAATGAATCTTTTTACACCAATGATAGTCAACAATTAGACGATGGAACGCTAAATAATTTTTCTTCAGCAGGTTTTGAAAATAATTTATATTATAAACTAAATGATTTTTATGTTGGTGTACATTATAAGTTTAAAGCAGGAATTTTTGAATTTAAACAAGGAGCATTTATACATAATTATAATTGGAAACTAAATCAAGAAACCAATTTAAGTAAACATAAATTGGTATTGTTACCAGATTTTTTAGTAAAAATCAAGTTTAGTAATTCTAAGAAGTTACAGTTAAACTATCAATTAAAAAGTTCTTTTTCTGATGCTTCGAAAATGGCAAATCGGTTTTATTTGCAATCTTACAATTCTGTTTATAGGGGAAATGAAGATCTAGAAAATGAATTGTATCATACTGCAAGAATTCATTACAGTAGGTTTAGTTTGTACAGAGGATTAATGCTTTTTGGAAGTGTTAATTACACCAAAAAAGTAAAAGGCATTCAAAATGCTGTTCAATTTGAAAATACTAACTATTATGTATTTCCCATAATAGTAAACAATCCAGAAGAGCGTTGGAGTTTTAATTTGAATATTGATAAAAAAATAAAGCAACTTAAATATGGTTTAAAAACAAGGGTTTTAACTTCAACATATTTACAAAATATTAATGAAATTTTTGTAACCAATAAAAGCAATAATTACAGTTATACACTTTCAGCTAAAACGTTGTTTGATAAATTTCCAATTATTGAAGCTGGTTTTGAACAAAGTATTGGTAATTATACGTCAAGTAATACAACTTCAAAATTTACAACCAACAAACCTTTTGTAACGATAGATTACGACTTTTTAAAAGGGTTTATTTTTTCGTTTGATTATGAAAATTATACCTATCAAAATAGAACGTTTAACCAAAAAAACACATACCAGATAGCAAATGCAACGCTATCTTATAAAAATGAAGATAGTGCTTGGAGTTTTAAGTTAGATGCTCAAAACTTATTTGATGTGAAATTAAAAAATCAAAATAGTTTTTCTTCCTATATAATTTCAGATACTAAAACATACATTTCACCAAGAATAGTGATGTTTTCTATTGGGTATAATTTATAAAAAAAAATAGGCTGTCTAAAAATAATTAAAAACCGTTATTCTGAACTTGTTTCAAAATCTCAACATATTGATCCTCAATCATAATGAGAACCTGAAACAAGTTCAGGTTGACGAAAGTTAAAATTTAGACAGTCTATTTTTAGTTTCTATTTTCTAATAATCTTTACATTCATTTCTTCTACTTTTCTATCGGATAATATAGATGGAGCTCCAAAAAGTAAATCGTCACTTGTTCCTGTTTTAGGAAAAGCCATAACTTCTCTAATAGAAGTTTTTTTCTCTAAAATCATCATCAATCGGTCAACTCCCCAAGCAATTCCTCCGTGTGGTGGTGCACCATATTGAAAAGCTTTATACATTGCTCCAACACTTTTAATCATTTCGCTTTTAGAATAGCCCATGTTTCTATACGTTGCTTCCAAAATTTCAGCTTTGTGTGCACGTACAGATCCTCCACCAATTTCATAACCATTTAAAATAAGGTCGTATTGTTGCGCAATTATAGTTCCTATTTCGTCTTCTTTACCATTCATATGCTTATCTAAATCGTAAATAGCAGGCATTGAGAAAGGGTTGTGAGTAAATGTCCATCTACCTTCATCTGTTTTTTCAAACATTGGAAAATCTACTACCCAAGCCGGACGTAATTCTTTTGGATTAATCAATCCTAAAATTTTACCCATTTCTTGACGAACAGCATCTAAAGCTTTATTTGCAGTTTCATAATCTGCGGCAGAGAAAAATACAATATCTCCAACTTCAGCATTGGTTTCATTAATAATTCCAGCAGCAATTTCAGCACCTAAAAATTTAATAATAGGGGATTGTAAATCATTTTCATTCACAATAATATACGCTAAACCGCCTAAGCCATTTTGTTGTGCAATTGCAGTCAAGTTTTCAATTTGACCTTTAGACATACGATTTTTACCTTGTTCTTTAGCAGAAACTTTAATACATTTTACAATTCCACCTTGTTCTATTGGTTTACTGAACACTTGAAATGTTGTGTCTTTAACAATACTTGTAATATCTTGCATTTGTAAACCATAGCGTAAATCGGGTCTGTCGCAACCATATTTATCCATCGCTTCTTTGTAGGTAATTACTTCAAACGGACGTAAAATCCACTTTTTACCATATATTTTTTTCACTACTTCATTAAACATTTTTGTGTTTAAATCTATAATTTGCTGCATACTTGCGTATGCCATTTCAATATCTAATTGTGTAAATTCTGGCTGACGATCTCCTCTGGAATCTTCATCTCTAAAACAACGTGCAATTTGGAAATATTTTTCGTAACCACTAACCATTAACATTTGCTTAAACTGTTGTGGTGCTTGTGGTAATGTGTAAAAAGAACCTGCTTGTTTACGAGTTGGAACAATAAATTCTCTTGCGCCTTCATCAGTTCCAGCAGTTAAAATTGGTGTTTCAATTTCTAAGAATTCTTCTTCGTCTAAAATATCACGTAATAATTTAATTACTTTATGACGGTTTACTATTGCTCTTCTAACATCATCGTTTCTATGATCTAAAAACTTGTATTGGAAACGTACAGTTTCACTAGTTTTTGTTGCCCTTTTAATTTCAAAAGGCAATGTTTTAGAAAGGTTTAAAAGTTCTAATTCTGAAGTTTCTAACTCAATTTTACCAGTTCTTAAACTTGAGTTATAATCGTCTTCATTTCGCTGAACAATAACACCAGTTACAGATATTACCGATTCAGGTTTTAGTTTTACCAACTCATCCAAATTAGGGAATGATTCCTTACTTAAACGCACTTGAAATATTTCATTACTGGAATCTCGTAAATCAATAAACATTAATTCACCGTGATCACGTACACTAGAAACCCAACCTGCCAACATTACTCTTTCTGAAATAGTTTTTTCAGATATTTCAGAAGCTTTATGCGTTCTATACGTATCTTTTATTATAATAGGAATTTGTGGAAGCGTTTCTTCTTGCTCTTTTGAAGATTGTGCTTCGTCTTCGTTTAACAACTTATTTTTTAATCCTTCACTTTGGACTTTCGATTTTTGACTTTTGGTTGAAAGCACGTCTAAAATACCTTGTCTAATAATTTTACCAGAAGCTCCTTTTCCAATAACACTAATTACTTTACCAACTAAAATACCTGCTTTTCCTTGGTTTCCATCTTTAATGTCGTTTGCAATAGCTTCATTTTCTGAAATAACTTTTTGTATAGCTTCTGTAATTTTTTCTTCAGAAATTGTATTGTCTTCAAAATACTTGTTGTAATCGAAAGTTCTATCTTTTAAGTACGAAGTAATTCCGTTTTGAGCCAAGACAGCTGTAATTTTTTCTGCCTTAAATAATTGAAATATTTCTATTAAACTTTCAATATTATTTATAGCAGCATAGTCTTCAGGTTTTATATTATTCACCAAAGTTTTTGCAACAAAAGAAGAATCTTTTAATACCTTATTGATGTCCATAAATACTTTAGAGCGTATAGCATCTGCAGTAAAAAACTTTGCGTCCTGTGGTAAAACACCACCTTTAATTAAAACAGTTTCAACAGCAAAAGGCAATGAGCTTGAATCTACACTTATGGCTTTAATTTCATTTTTAATGCTTACAAAAGGTAAATCTGGTTCAGAAATAAAACGATAATCCGCCTCAAATTCCTTTGTACGCATTGTTTTGGTTTGCTTTAAATCTGCATCCCATAATACGGTAGTTTGGTCTGGCCTAAATTCTTTATGTTCTTTAAAATAATTAAATTGTTTTTCAATCTCTTCTTTTAAAGCATCAACCATAAACTTAAACGAATTCAAGTTTTTGATTTCTGTTCTCGGATTTAAATCATAAGTTCTTTTTTTACGTAAAGAAACTGAAACATCCGATTTAAATTCACCTTTTTCAAGGTTTGCTTCAGAAATACCTAAATTTTGAACAATACGTTGAATGTATTGTGCATACGTTGAAGTATCTTCAATATTACGAATACAAGGATCCGTTACAATTTCAATTAAAGGTACTCCTGCTTTGTTAAAATCTACCAAAGAAATTTTCTTCTCGTGAACCAATTTTGCAGCATCTTCTTCAATATGAACCTGCGTTAAACTCACTGTAAATTGAGATCCATCATTTCGGTAACAAGAAACTTGTCCGTCTGGAATTACGGGATTATGAAATTGTGTTATTTGAATATTTTTCGGATTGTCCGGGTATTCATAATGTTTTCTATCCCAAGAGATTACTTCGTTAGAAAATGTAGAATTTACAGCTTTACCAAAATAAATAGCCTTTGTAATAGCTTCTTTATTTAATGAAGGTAAAACCCCCATTTGACCAGTACAAACAGAACAAATATGTTGGTTTGGTATTTCTATTTCTTGATTTGGACAAGAACAAAACAACTTGGTTTTGGTATTTAATCGAACATGAGTTTCAAGTCCAATAACCAATTCTAAATCGTGCGCTTTTATAGCGGCCATTAATTGCTCCAATTCCATTATATTGTATCGTTTAAGAAGTTAGCAAACTTCAATAGTGTTTGTTCTTTATTTTTGGCTGCAGTAATTTGTAAACCAGTTTCAGTTCCTTGTGGTACAGTTAACGTTGGTAATTGTCCTAAACTAAATCCAACGGTGTATGCGTCGGATAAATACATTGCCAAAGGGTCTTTTAAACTATCTCCAATTTTAGGAGGTGTATTTGGTGTTACAGGTGATAATATGATATCAACTTCTTTAAAATCTTTTTCAAAATTTGCTGAAATTTGATCTCGTAAAGCCAAACCTTTTAAATAAATTTCATCTGAAAATCCTTGTGATAAAACTTGGTTTCCACCAACAATTCTTCGTTTGGTTTCTTCTGAGAAATTTTCAGAACGTGTTATAGCGTAAGTGTCTTTTAAATTTTCACCTTCAATTCTATTTCCATAATTTGTACCATCTAATCTAGATAAGTTTGAAGCAGTTTCTGCCATTGCCAACGTGTAATAAGTTGAAACCAATGTTTCTGAATCAAAGAAATCCAATTCTTTTACCGCAATGCCTTGCGTTTTTACTTTTTCAATTGTAGCTAAAAAATCAGCTTTAATTTTTGGGTCTATTGCTTCATTTTCAATGAAATTTTTAAAATAACCAACTGTCTTCACTTTATTGGAGCTCAAAATGTCATTTTCACTTATTTCAGAAGATTGAATGGACGTTTGATCTTTTATATCTTTTCCACTCATAACATTCAACAAAATCCGAATATCTTCAATAGATTTGGCTAAAGGACCAACACAATCTGTTGAAGATGCATAAGCCATTAATCCAAACCGAGATATACGCCCGTAAGTTGGTTTTAAACCATAAATATTATTGTAACCTGCAGGTTGTCTAATTGAGCCTCCAGTATCTCCACCAATAGAAAAAACGGTATAATCTTTTGCAACATTAACAGCCGAACCTCCACTAGAACCACCAGCAACGAGTTCTGTGTTTACTGCATTTTTAACAGCTCCAAATATGGTGTTTTCACTAGATGAACCGTGTCCAAAACTATCACAATTTTCTTTTACTAAAGGAATTGCTCCAGCATCTAATAATTTTTGAATGGCGGTTGCAGTGTAAGCCGATTTGTATTTTTTTAATAAATTAGAACTTGCAGTTGCATAGGTTCCTTGTAACATATACACGTCTTTAATTCCAAAAGGAATACCTTCTAATAAACCAATTGCAGCACCTTTTGCTATTTTTGCATCAACTTTAGCCGCTAATTCTAACGCTGAAGTGATTAATAAAGAGTTTACTGTATTGTGCGTGTTTTCTTTTAGTAAATCTAATTTTTCTTGAACCAATGCAGTACAAGATAACTGTTTAGACACCAGTTGTTGGTGTATTTTTTTTATTTGAGATTCCATATTAGTCTTCTATAACTTGTGAAACTACTAAATACCCGCCTTTTTCTTTTGGAAAATTTTCGATAATGATTTGTTTCTCAATAGCAGAACTTTCTATCACCACATCTTCTCTTAAATCATTTATAGACACGCAATTATTATTGACATTATTTAAAGAATTATTATTTGTTATCTGTGCATTTTTTATCACATCAAATAATTTATTCACAGTTTCTGATGGCTGCGCTCCTTTAATACTCGACAAAATGTCGACTGTCATTATTTTACTCATGTCTTTTATTATTTAGTTTTTAAGATAACTTTTAAGCTGGCAAAATTACGAAAGTTTTGCGAGAGGCTCACTTTTTTTTATTGGCAGCTATAAGAATCAACATATTAGATCAAGCGAAGTTGCTTTTAAATTAGGATAAAACCAAATGTAGCTACTTCATTTTATTGACTTTTGAAATAAAGACAATAATTGTGCATATAATTTCATTTTCTTCTAATTTGTGAATTAAATGTATTTTTGTCAAAAAAAGAGCCATTGAATTCCTTTTTATAAATTTTTTTAAATGCCTTTAAAAGAACCATAATCAACATTACTTCCTATCCTAAAAAAATATTTTAGGGACGATAGTTTTTGACCGAATAGAATACAATTGTTTGGTTGATTTTTTCTAAAAAATATAATAATTGTTTATTGGGAGAGCTGAAGCAAATGTTCATGATGATGTTTGTGAAAAATAACAGTATCCTAATTTCGAGTGTAATAAATTGGTTTTACTGTAATTTTTTGATTAATATAACTCAATGTATAATTGAATAATTTACATCTTACATATCCAACCATTTTTTAAATTCAGAGGCTTTATTTTTACTTATAATTATTGAACTACTTGAAATTGGAGCCGTTTTAATTTTTAGTTGATTATTACCATATCTTAAAATTTCATCAATACCTTTTGCTGAAAGAACAAATTGCCTATTGGCTCTAAAAAATAAAGTTTTATCTAAGCTGGCATAAAGTTCATCTAAACTGGCATTACTCGTATATTTTTTCCCGTCTAAACAAAATATTGTAGTTATTGAAAGTTCCGTGTTAATAAATGAAATTTCATCAACTTTAATTGAAATAAGCTGGTCTTTTAAATAGGTTAAGATTCTTTTTTTAGGTTGAGTTGAATCGTCCTTATCATTTAAATCGCTATTATCTTCTTCAATTTTTTTGCTAATTTTATCTTTGTAATTAGATAAATTTAGGTTTAACTTAGAAAGTATATTTATTTCTTCGGCTAGTTTTTCATTTTTTAATTCCAATTCCTTTTCATAAAAATTACCAAGAAAACGGACTACACTCAGGGAAAGTAAAATAATAACAATACCAGTTAATATATATATTATAGAAAAATTAAGTTGAAGTTTTTTAATCTGTTTTTCAATTTCATTGACATTTGCGTGTGCCGCAATAATCCAATCTGAATTTTTTACAGGGTATAAATATATAATTTCAGAACTACGACTGTCGTTATTAAAATTTCTAACTCCGCCTTGTTGTTTTTTTTGTTTAAGTAGGTTGTAAAAATCTTCGGTATTAATTTCATCATTTATGGATTTTACAAATGATTCATTTGGATTTGTTTGTTTTCCTATTTTTCGTGGATCGGGATGACAAATCTCAACTCCAGACCAATCAAACATACATACAAAACCAGATTCCATACTTGTACCTTCAATACTATTCTGAACATTACTTATAATAATATCTCTTGGTACATTATTTTCAATCTGGTATGAAACTAGTTTCGCAAATTCACGTGCTTCACGTTTACTAGATTGTATTTGTATTTCTAAAAATTGATTGGTACTAACTTTTACTAAATAAGACATACTAAAATAGCCAATTACAAATACAATAACTGAAAGGCCTAATAAAGTATATAGATATAGATTATCTTTTTTCAAAACAGGTTAAGTTTTTAAGTTGGATTTTTCGTCTTTAGGTGCAATTTTTTCCTTTTGACATTATTTCATTTTTAATAAAAGACATTGAGAAGTTTATTTGCATCAAATTTAAATAATATAATTTATAACTTATGAAAAAAACATTCTTATTATTAGTATCAATTGTTTTATTGCATAGTTGCAATAAAGATAATGATGACACACCACAGCTTCCAACTGAAAATGCAGTTAAGTTAGCAACCAATGCCTCTTTAGGTAAAATATTAACGGATTCAGCAGGGAAATCACTTTACTTCTTTTCAAAAGACACAAAAGAAACTTCTGTATGTATTGATGGTTGTATAGATATTTGGCCCGTTTTTTATACAGAAAATTTAACTATTGATACTGGATTAGACCTTGCGGATTTTGCAACAATAACACGAACAGATGGCGCAAAACAAACCACTTATAAAGGTTGGCCTTTATATTATTTTGCAAATGATGTAAAAGCAGGAGTTACCAAAGGGGATAAAGTAAACAATATTTGGTATGTAGCAAAACCAGATTATTCATTAATGTATGTTACTTCTCAACTAAAGGGACACGATGATAAAAATTATACAAGTCAATTTATGGAAGGTATAGGGGCAACACCTTACATTGTAGATATAGATGGAAGGACTTTATATACTTTTAGCAAGGATACTAAAAATACCAATACTTTCACAAAATCAGACTTTTCAAACAACGGAGTTTGGCCTATCGCCGAAATTACATTAGATAAAATACCAAGTATTTTAAACAATAATGATTTTGGAACTATTGATGTGTTTGGTAAAACCCAAATAACGTATAAGGGATGGCCTTTATATTATTTTGGACAAGATACAGCACGTGGTGACAATAAAGGGATTAGCTTTCCTGCACCAGGAGTTTGGCCAATTGCCAATGTAGACACATCTATGGCACCTGATGCTACAGTTACTACAGTAGTTAAATTATCAGATAATGCAACATTCGGTAAAATATTAACTGATTCAGAAGGGAAATCACTTTACTTCTTTTCAAAAGATACGAAAGAAACTTCCGTATGTCTTGATGGTTGTAGAACTATTTGGCCTATTTTTTATGGTGAAAATTTAGCTGTAGATTTAGGATTAGACGTAGCAGATTTTGAAACAATAACACGAACAGATGGAGCAAAACAAACCACTTATAAAGGTTGGCCTTTATATTATTTTGCGAATGATGCAAGTGCAGGAGATACAAATGGAGATAAAGTAAATAATGTTTGGTATGTTGCAAAACCAGATTATTCATTAATGTATGTTACTTCTCAACTAAAAGGGCACGATGATAAAAATTATACAAGTGATTATTCTGAAGGAGATGGGAATACATTTTACATGACAGATATTGATGGTAGAACATTGTACACATTTAGTCATGATACCAACAATGTAAATAATTTCACAAATTCAGATTTTTCAAACAATGGAGTTTGGCCGATAGCAGAAATAAGTTTAGATCAACTGCCAAGTATTTTAAACAGTAGTGATTTTGGAACCATTGATGTGTTTGGTAAAACCCAAATAACATATAAGGGATGGCCTTTGTATTATTTTGGACAAGATACAGCACGTGGTGACAACAAAGGAATTAGCTTTCCTGCACCAGGAGTTTGGCCAATTGCTAATGTAAATACAACTACAGCACCTGCTGCAAAGACAATTAAATTAGCAGACAATGCGACTTTTGGTAAAATAATAACTGATTCAGAAGGAAAATCACTTTATTTCTTTTCAGATGATGCTAAAAATACCTCAGTTTGTGTAGATGGATGCTTAAATATCTGGCCAATTTTTTATTCTGAAAACCCTGTTGTAGATTCAGGATTAGATATTGCAGACTTTGCAACAATAACTCGTACCGATGGAGCTAAACAAACAACCTATAAAGGATGGCCTTTATACTATTACGCAGGTGATGGTAATATAGGAGAGACACTTGGTGATAATGTTGGTAATGAATGGTTTATTGCTAAACCAGATTATTCATTAATGTATGTAAATGCACAATTAGTTGGACATGATGGTAAGAACTATACAAGTCAATATATGGAAGGTATAGGAGAAACTTCTTATATTGTAGATATTGATGGCAGAACATTGTATACATTTAGTCATGATACCAACAATGTAAATAACTTCACAAATTCAGACTTTTCAAACAATGGAGTTTGGCCAATTGCGGAAATTAGTTTAGATAAAATACCAACTAATTTAAACACAAGTGATTTTGGGACTATAGATGTATTTGGTAAAACTCAATTGACTTATAAAGGTTGGCCTTTGTACTACTTTGGACAAGATGCAATACGTGGGGACAATAAAGGAATTAGTTTTCCTGCCCCTGGAGTTTGGCCAATTGCTAATGTAGATACAACTACGGCACCTACAAATTAATTTTAATTTTTGTTTGTTTTTATTAACTAAAGATTACGGTTGTTAATTAATAACCGTAATCTTTTAAAATCATTTTTTTTATGAAAAAAAACATTTTATATCTGCCATTTCTTTTTTTGCTAGTATTATTTGCGTCTTGTGAAAATAATGTTGCAGAAAACATGGAGGATTTAGTAGCAAGTGAATGCGACCCAACAATTTCATTTAATGTACAAATAAAACCTATTATTGATGCGAATTGTCTTCAATGCCATAATGGGAATCAGTCCCCAGATTTAAGAACGTATCAGTCTATAAAAGATAAAGCTTCGATAATTAAGGAAGTAACACAAATAAGACGGATGCCATTAGGTGGTAGTTTAACCACTGCCGAGATTAAAGCCATAGCTTGTTGGATTGATAGTGGTTCTTTGAATAATTAAAATTAAAACTATATGAAAAGTAGCTATCTTAAAATAATAATAGGTTCGTTTTTAATAATAATAGCCTTTATATTTGGAATTAATCAATATAATAAGCCTCATGTTGATGTTAGAGATTCAAAAGTTAATTACGTTTTTACGCCAAAGAAACTCGTAGATGAATATCTTCAAAATGAAATGGCAACAACCAAAAAATATGCTGATCAAATACTTCAAATTGAAGGAGATTCCTACAGTATTTCAACACTTAAGGGAAATAGTATAATTACCTTCAAAGATGCAACTTCAGAATCGAGTGTAATTTGCCATCTTCAGCCTGAAGAAAACAATAAAATTTTAAAACTTAAAAAAGGTCAATACATTACTGTTAAAGGCATTTGTACAGGTTACTTGTTAGATGTTGTAATGGTAGAATGTGTTTTGATTGATCCTGAAATATGAAAACACTATTCACTTTAATTCTTACTTTACTTATTATTAGTCAAGTAAAATCTCAAGATAAATTTTTAACTAAAACAGGTTTTGTGTCTTTTTTTTCACATTCGTTAGTTGAAGATATAAAAGCAGAAAATAACCAAGGTCTAAGTATTATTGATACAAAAACTGGTGAAATTATAATACAGCTTTTAATGCGTTCTTTTATGTTTAAAAAAGCTTTAATGCAAGAGCATTTTAATGAAAATTATATTGAATCAAGTACATACCCAAAAGCTATATTTAAAGGAAGAATATTAAATTATGATCAATTAGTTAATGAAGATTTAGTAGCTGAAATTGAAGGTGTTCTTTTTGTCCACGGAAAAGAAAAAGAAATTAAAATAACAGGAGAAATGAAGAGAGACTCAGATGAATTAATTCTTAGTGGAGACTTTATGGTAGAAGTAGCTGATTTTGATATAAAAATTCCAACTATTGTAGTTAATAATATAGCTAAAATTGTAAAAGTATCCTTTGAATTTCATCACACACCTTATAAATAAATAGTATGAAAAAAATAATAATTACCATTTTTATTGTAGGATTCAATATAACTGGTTTTGCACAAGATTTAGAATTAATTTTAGCACAAGAAACAGTAAACGAAACAACAATTGTTTCTGCTACATTTAAAGGAACAAGGCTACTAAATGGGCATTCAGTTGAAACTAGAAAAAAAGAAACATTTGAATTTCTAATTTCTCATAGATTTGGTAGAATTAATTCAGGTGCTTATAATTTATTTGGTTTAGATCAATCTAATATACGTTTTGGGTTTGAATATGCTTTGTCTGATAATTTAACGGTGGCTTTTGGTAGAAGTTCTTTTGAAAAAACATACGATAGTTATCTTAAATATAGATTGTTACAACAAAAAAAAGGTGAAAAACCTTTTCCTTTTAGCATTACATTTTTTGGAAGTGCTACAGAGAAAACATTAAAAGATTATTCACCTGACAAGAAACCAACATTTACAAATAGATTAACGTATACAAGTCAGCTTTTAATTGCTAAAAAAATGAATTCTAATCTTTCATTTCAATTTTCACCTACTTATATTCATTTTAATACTGTTAGAAAAATAGAAGATTCAAATGATGTTTTTGCACTTGGTTTTGGTGGTCGTATGAAGATAAGTAATAGGGTTTCAATTAATGGGGAATATTATTATAGTCTAAATCCATTTAAATCCATAAATGCTCAAAATAGTTTGGGCTTAGGAATTGATATTGAAACTGGCGGACACGTTTTTCAATTAATATTTACGAATTCCAGATCTATGATTGAAAAAGGCTTTATAGCAGAAACTACTGGAAATTTCTTTAAAGGTGATATTCATTTTGGTTTTAATGTTTCAAGAGCATTTTAAATATAAGTAATTAAATATATAAGTATGATAAAAATAAAAATAATAGTACTGTTTGCAGTTGTATTAATGACATCGTGTTCTAGAAAATCTGATTATCAATTAGTATCAAAAGTTCCAGATTTAATGATGCCTGAAAATGGATTGAAGTTCAAAGAAATTGAAGATTACAAAAATTATAAAATTGTAGCAACACATTTTAGAACAGACAAAAATGAATTGAGATATGTTTTAGTCAATGAAATTGCATTTAAGCCATTTACAAATAATGAAGTACTACCTGAGGGAAGTAAAATTGTAAAGATTGGTTGGAAAGTTAAACAAATGTCCAATTTTGGTGTTGCTTTAGAATCTGACAGTTTGCAGCGTATAGAATATATGATTAAGGATTCAAAGAGGTTTAAAAACAATCCAGGTAATTGGGGCTATGCACGATTTGTAAAAGAAAATAACGAATACAAAAGTTGGGATAAGGGAACTGCAAGTTGTATTGCTTGTCATAACATTTCAAAGGATAATAATTTTGTATTCACTAAATATCAAAAGTTGTTTTAATTTTTTATACCAACTCAAAAATGTGTAATTTAAAATAACTTAGGCCAGAAAATCCTTAAACTCTGGCCTTTTTTTCGTCATATAAAAAAAATATTTTAGCATACCATTACTTTTTTAGCAGAAAATTTATCGAATTAAAATTATCTATTAAATTTCATTTTCTTCTAATTTGTGAATTAAATGTATTTTTGTCAAAAATTAGATTTAATGCTATTAAAAGAAACCCAAGAAAAATTAATACCAACACTAAAAAAGTATTTTGGTTACGATAGTTTTCGTGATCAACAGCAAGAAATTATAGAATCAGTACTTTCAAAAAATGATAATTTGGTAATTATGCCAACGGGTGGTGGAAAATCAATTTGTTTTCAATTACCTGCGTTACTTTTTGAAGGTTTAACCTTGGTAATTTCGCCATTAATAGCACTAATGAAAGATCAGGTTGATGGTTTAAATGCAAACGGCATATCAGCCGATTTTTATAATAGCAGTCAGGAAGGTTTTGAACAAGATGAAGTTTTTGAAAAGATTTTTAGAAAAGAATTAAAGTTGTTGTATGTAGCTCCTGAGAGTTTATCGCTATTGCAACATATAGTAACGGAAGAACATATAAGTTGTGTTGCAATTGATGAAGCGCATTGTATTTCTTCTTGGGGACATGATTTTCGCCCTTCATATCAACAATTAGGATTTTTAAAACAAATAGTACCTAACACACCAATTATTGCCCTAACGGCCACTGCTGATAAAGCAACCAGAGCAGATATTGTAACACAATTAAATATACCTTCGGCAAAACAATTTATTTCATCTTTTGATCGGCAAAACATTGAGTTAGAAGTGCGACCAGCAAATGACCGAATTTCTCAAATTATTAAATTTATTAGAAAACAGCCTAATGAATCTGGGATAATTTATTGTTTAAGTAGAAAAGGAACAGAACAAACGGCTAATAAATTAAAGCAAAACGGAATTATGGCGGCTGCTTATCATGCAGGTTTAAATTTTGCAGAACGTACCAAAACGCAAGAGGATTTTATTTATGATAAAACAAAAGTAGTTTGTGCAACTATTGCCTTTGGAATGGGGATTGATAAATCGAATGTTCGTTGGGTAATTCATTACAATATGCCTAAAAATATTGAAGGTTATTATCAGGAAATTGGCCGTTGTGGTAGAGATGGATTAAAAGCAAATGCCCTATTGTTTCATAGTTATTCAGATGTTATTCAACTTCGAAAATTTGCAAGCGGAGCCAGTAATGAAGAAGTGCAAATAGCGAAATTAGAACGTATGAAACAATTTTCTGAAGCAACTACGTGCCGAAGAAAAATATTGTTAAGTTATTTTGGGGAATTGTTGGCTGAAAACTGTGAAAATTGTGATGTATGTAAAAATCCACCTCAATTTTTTAACGGAACAATTATAGCGCAAAAAGCACTATCCGTAATTACACGTTTAAAAGAATCTGAAGCAACTGGAACCGTAATAGATGTGTTAAGAGGCGCAAACAATGCAACTATTTTAGACAAACAATACGATAAATTAAAATCGCACGGAATTGGAAGTGATATTTCTTGGAGAGATTGGCAACAATATTTAATTCAATTAATGAATCAAGGGTATTGCGAAATTGCTTTCCATAAAAATAACGCATTGCGTTTAACCAGTTTTTCAAAAAAAGTATTGTTTGAAAATGAAGTAGTGAATTTAACACGCCCAATTGAATATAAAGAACAAGCAAAAGCTCAAAAAGAAGCAACAATTAAAAAACCTAAAAAAGATACTTTATTTGAACGTTTAAGAAAATTGCGTCAGGAAATTGCATTGGATGAAAATATCCCAGCGTATTTGATTTTTAGTGATGCTACTTTAAAAGCAATGGAACGCGCAAGACCTATGTGTGAAAGTGATTTTTTAGATATTAGTGGTGTTGGACAACGAAAATTAGAAGTTTATGGAGAGGATTTTATTGCTGAAATAGTTTCATTTTCTAATGAAAAAATAAACACTCGCAAAAAAAAGGATACACACAAAGTAACCTACGAATTGTATAAAGAAGGTTTGTCAATTGATGAAATTGCAGAAAAAAGAAATTTAAAATCCACCACTATATTCTCTCATTTAGCAAAATTATATACGGATGGAAAGAAAATAGATATCTATAATTTTGTTACCAAAGAAGAGGTTGAAAAAGTAAGAATAGCAAAAGATGAATTGGAAAGTCCCAATGCTTTAAAACCGTATTACGAACATTTAAATACGGAGGTTGAATATTTTAAAATTCGTTTAGCGCTAACAATTATAGATAAAGAAAGTTAATATAATTTTTTGGGCGTTCCCCTTTGGGTCGGGCTTTTACTACTCGCTTTTTAGTATTTAAAAAAATACTAAAAGAGCTCAAACAAACCGCGCAATCCCTAACGCAAGTTTATAATTTAAGATTTAAAGAGGTAATCTTTTTACCATTGGATTGTTTTTTATAATATTAGCTAATACAACATGTGTTCTAGTTTCTCCATAAGTAATTAGTTGATCTATAAATTGTTCCAAATGCTTTTGATTGTTTAAAACCACTTCCATTATAATATTTTCATTTCCAGTTATTCTGTAACAATTAACAACTTCATTAAAATCTTTTACTTTTTCTATAAATGGTTTTAATTTACCCATAAAAGCTCTTAAAGTAATAATTGCTTTAAGCTGATGACCTGTTTCAAAATGAGAAACTTTAGCATAATAACCTTCAATAATACCAGCATCTTCTAACTTGCGAATACGTTCAGCAACGGCAGGAGAAGTGACACCTACTTTTTTAGCAATATCAGTATTAGATTGTCGTGCATTTTGTTGTAAACATTCTAAAATTTTCCAGTTAATAGGGTCTATTTTCATTTTTAATGATTTTATGTATAAAAATATTAAAAATTAAACAATTTTAACACTATTACTTAAAAAATTAAATATATAATATTGATTTACTAACTAATTTTGTAGAATTATAAGTTATATGATGTCTGTTTATCAAAGTCAAAATCTAAATGAATTAAATATCTATCAAAAATCGTTAGATATTTTCAAACTATCTCGGCATGTAGCATCCTATTTAACGGATGATAAAGATGTAATTTCAATGTATAGATCTGGGGAAAAATCGGATAACTACGCTGATAATTTGGTGATGAATGCTTTTAGATTGGTTCCTAAGATAGTTGAAACGGAGACTCAGGATAATCCTAGTTTAAAATTGAAGTATGCAAAAGCACTTCGATATTTTATAGATAGAATATATCAAGATTGTAAGAGTTTAGAAAGTACTAAAATTCAAGGAAAAGATTTTGTGATAATGTTACGTAAAGAATTAAAAGTTTTGCGTAAAATTCATAAACGTTATGTTAATTCCTTGTTGTAGTTTGTATAAGTGAGAAGTAGAAAATAAAAACTTGTCATGTCGAGCGCAGTCGAGACATTTAATAATTAATATTATTTTAAAATAAAAAAGGCTGTTTAAAAAGTATTTAAAACTGTCATTCTGAATTTATTTCTGAATCTCATTCTTCTGATAATTAATCATTATGAGAACCTGAAATAAATTCAGGTTGACGAAAATTAACTTTTTAAACAACCTTATTTTTATAAAAAAGGAATTACATATTCCTTCTATATTGCCCACCAACTTCAAATAATGCTTCCGTAATTTGACCAATAGAACACACTTTACAAGCTTCCATTAATTGCTCAAAAATATTTTCATTATTAATTGATTTTTGTTTTAATAGTTCCACATGTTTTAAAACAGCCTCTTGGTTTCCTGTATTCAAATTTTCAACAACCGTAATTTGATATTGTTTTTCTTCTTCCGTTGCTCTAATAACTTCTTGTGGTAAAACGGTTGGAGAACCTTTGCTGCTTAAAAAAGTATTTACACCAATAATTGGAAATTCACCGTTATGTTTTAACGTTTCATAATACAAACTTTCTTCTTGTATTTTACTGCGTTGATACATGGTTTCCATGGCGCCTAAAACACCACCGCGTTCGGTAATTCTATCAAATTCAACATAAATGGCTTCTTCAACTAAATCGGTTAATTCTTCAATAATAAAGGATCCCTGAATTGGGTTTTCGTTTTTAGTCAATCCTAATTCTTTATTAATAATTAACTGAATTGCCATTGCTCTACGCACACTTTCTTCGGTTGGAGTAGTTATGGCTTCGTCATATGCATTGGTGTGTAAACTGTTGCAATTATCGTAAATAGCATACAATGCTTGTAATGTTGTGCGTATATCGTTGAAATCAATTTCCTGTGCGTGTAAACTTCTTCCAGAAGTTTGAATATGATATTTCAACATTTGAGCTCGGGAATTTGCTCCATATTTATTTTTCATTGCTTTTGCCCAAATTTTTCGAGCAACTCTACCAATTACTGCGTATTCAGGATCTACACCATTTGAAAAGAAAAATGATAAGTTTGGACCAAATTTATTAATGTCCATTCCTCTTGATATATAGTATTCAACATACGTAAATCCGTTTGCTAATGTAAACGCTAATTGTGAAATTGGATTTGCACCTGCTTCAGCAATATGATATCCAGAAATTGAAACTGAATAAAAATTCCGGACATTATTGGTGATAAAATATTCTTGTACATCACCCATTAAGCGTAACGCAAATTCAGTTGAAAAAATACACGTATTTTGAGCTTGATCTTCTTTTAAAATATCAGCTTGTACAGTTCCACGGACTTTTGTAATAGTTTCAATCTTAATCTTTTGATACACTTCATTTGGTAAAACTTCATCACCAGTTACACCCAAAAGTAGCAATCCTAAACCATTATTCCCTTCAGGTAAATTGCCTTGGTATTTTGGTCTATCCACACCTTTTTTAGCGTAAATAGTTTTTATTTTTTCTTCAATTGCTGTTTCTAGTCCATTTTTAATAATATATTTTTCACATTCCTGATCAATAGCTGCATTCATAAAAAATGCCAACATCATTGGCGCAGGTCCGTTTATGGTCATAGAAACTGAAGTCATGGCGTTTGTTAAATCGAAGCCGGAATACAATTTTTTAGCATCGTCTAAACAACAGATTGAAACTCCTGCATTTCCAATTTTACCATAAATATCCGGACGAATATCAGGATCATTTCCATATAAAGTAACAGAATCAAAAGCAGTAGATAAACGTTTTGCAGGTAAGCCTAAACTTACATAATGAAAACGTCTGTTTGTGCGTTCAGGCCCACCTTCACCAGCAAACATTCTGGTTGGATCTTCACCTGTTCTTTTAAATGGAAAAAGACCTGAAGTATATGGAAATTCACCAGGTACATTTTCTTCTAAAGACCAAAGTAATAAATCGCCCCAAGCTTCATATTTTGGTAATGAAATTTTAGGAATTTGTAAATGAGAAAGGGATTCGCTATGCGTTTTTATGCAAATTTCTTTATCACGTACTTTATAGGAATATACTTCATTTTTATACGATTGTTTTTTTGTCTCCCAGTTTAAAATCAGGTTCCAATTGTGCGGATTTAAATCCATTTTAACTCTTGAAAATTCTTTAAAAAGAAGTGTAATTAACTCTTTTGATTCGTCATTCTGAACTTGTTTCAGAATCTCATCGTCATTTAAGCCAATTTGAGAAAGAAAAGACCCTTCGACTGCGCTCAGGCTGACATTTGAAACAGCTTCAATTGTTTTATAAATACCATATAATTTCTGAGCAATATCTTTTTGCTCTACACTAGTTTTACTGTAAAGTCGGTTGTTTTCTGTGATTTCTGATAAATAACGCGTTCTGTTTGGTGGAATTATAAATTGTTTTTCACTCACTCCATTAGAAACTTCAAAAGTGCTATTGAAATTTGTTCCTGTTTTTTCATCGAGTTTATTCATTAAAACACGATACAATTCATTCGTGCCTGGATCGTTAAATTGTGATGCAATGGTGCCATAAACTGGTATTGAATCAATATTAGAATCCCACAAATTATGATTGCGTTGGTATTGTTTTTTAACATCACGCAAAGCATCTAAAGCGCCACGTTTATCAAATTTATTCAGTGCAATTACATCGGCAAAATCAATCATATCAATTTTTTCCAATTGAGTTGCAGCTCCATATTCGGGGGTCATTACATATAAAGAAACATCAGAATGATCTATAATTTCGGTATCGCTTTGCCCAATTCCTGAAGTTTCTAATATGACTATATCATAGCCTGCAACTTTTAAAATAGCAACGGCATCACTTACGTGTTTTGATAATGCTAAATTAGATTGTCGTGTGGCTAATGATCGCATATAAACACGATTATTTTTAATAGAATTCATTCTAATTCTATCTCCAAGAAGTGCTCCACCTGTTTTCTTTTTTGAAGGATCAACAGATATAATTGCAATTGTTTTTTTAGGAAAATCAACTAAATATCTTCTAACTAATTCATCAACAGTTGATGATTTTCCAGAACCTCCAGTTCCTGTAATTCCTAAAACAGGAATAGCGGATTCTTTTGATTGTTTCCTAATTTCAGAAATAAACTCCACATGTTTTTCAGAAAAATTTTCGGCTGCCGAAATTGCTTTCGCTAATTGTAAAGGATTTTTTTTAGATAAATCAGAAACATTAAAGTCTATAATTTCACCAGTGGGAAAATCACATGTTTCAATCATATCGTTTATCATTCCTTGCAATCCCATTCGTCTTCCATCATCAGGAGTGTAAATTCGTGTAACTCCATAATCCATCAAATTTTTAATTTCTTCTGGAAGAATTACACCACCACCACCACCGTATATTTTAATATGTGAAGCTCCTTTTTCACGCAATAAATCAACCATATACTTAAAATACTCATTATGCCCACCTTGGTAAGAAGTCATAGCAATAGCATTTGCATCTTCTTGGATTGCACAATCCACCACTTCTTCAACACTTCTGTCATGACCTAAATGAATAACTTCAACACCTGTAGCTTGAATAATTCTTCTCATAATGTTTATTGCAGCATCATGCCCATCAAAAAGAGAAGCAGCAGTTACAATTCTTACTTTATTTTGTGGCTTATAGGGTGTTTTATTTTCCATTTTGTAAAATTATCTTGTATTTGGATTGCAATTTATGAATTTTTTAAAATTATTAACGAATTATTATTAATTAACTAACTTTTTGAAGTTTGGTAATGTAAGCGCTTTTTTTATATAATTTTGACACTTGATTTTTTTAGAATGAAAAGAAGTTAAATAAATTATTTTTCAAATAAAAAATGATTAAACCAATTTAATTTTATCATTAAAAATGCAATAACAATAAACAAATGAAACGTATAACATTATTAATAAATTGCAATGACCGTAAAGGAATTATAGCTTCAATAACAAGCTATATTCAACAGCAAAAAGGTAACATTGTTTATATAGACCAGCATGTTGATAGGGAGGATGAAATGTTTTTTATGCGTTTAGAATGTGAGTTTTCTAAAGAATTTTTTTCAATTGAAGATTTTAGAAAAGATTTTTTAGAAACAATTGCTGAAAATTTTGAGATAAATTGGCATTTGTATAATTCAGACTTAAAACCAAAAATGGCATTGTTTGTTTCAAAATATGAGCACTGTTTATATGATATTTTAAGTAGATATAGCTCAGGTGAATTAGAAGTTGAAATTCCTTTAATTATTAGCAATCACCCCGACTTAGAACATATTGCTAAAAGTTTTAATATACCTTATTATTGTATAAAAGTTACAAAGGATAGCAAAGTTGAATCTGAAGATTTACAGCTAAAATTATTAAAAGAGTATCAGATAGATTTTATTGTATTGGCGCGTTATATGCAAATAGTGTCGAGTAAGTTAGTTGAGGAGTATCCGAACCATATTATTAATATTCATCATTCGTTTTTACCGGCTTTCCCAGGTGCAAAACCTTATCATTCAGCGTTTAAACGTGGAGTTAAGATTATTGGAGCTACCAGTCACTATGTAACAGAAGAGTTAGATGAAGGTCCAATTATTGAACAAGATATTACTCGTGTAACACATACTAATACTGTAAAAGATTTTATTTTAAAAGGAAAAGATTTAGAGAAAATTGTGTTGTCACGAGCTATAAAATTACATACTAAACGTAAAGTTATGGTGTATAAAAATAAAACTATTGTATTTATTTAAGTCACGTTAGATTTTTATTTTCTTTGTTTTACTAGTTTGGTTAAAAAGAAGGTTGTTTTTTGAATTTAACAATCTCACATTCTTCAAAAATCAAACCATTTTACGTTATATTTGTAATTATAAAAAATAACTTAAAATATTTTGGATATTTTTCACTTCACCTATAAAAAATGTATTGCATTAACTCATTTTAGAGTTGATATTCGTTACCCGTAGTTTTAATTTTTTAGTGCTGAAAATTAAAATATGAACTCAATTATATAATATTATGACATTTCAAGATCAAATAAAGCAAGGAATTCCTACTGAGTTGCCTTCAATTAAAGTATATAATAGTGATATTAATCACGCTCCAAAACGTAAAGATATTTTATCAAAAGCAGAAAAAGAATTAGCTATAAGAAATGCTTTACGCTATTTTGATAAAATACATCATGCTGTTTTAGCGAAAGAATTTGCTGATGAATTAAAAGAATATGGTAGAATTTATATGTATCGCTTTCGGCCAGATTATAAAATGTATGCACGTCCAATAAACGAGTATCCAGGAAAATGTGAACAAGCAAAAGCTATTATGCATATGATTCAAAATAATTTAGATGATGCAGTAGCACAACATCCACTTGAATTAATTACGTATGGTGGTAATGGTGCAGTTTTTCAAAACTGGGCACAATATTTATTGGCAATGCAATATCTTTCAGAATTAGAAGATGATCAAACATTGGTGATGTATTCTGGTCATTCAATGGGTATGTTCCCTTCGCATAGAAATGCGCCAAGAGTTGTGGTTACGAATGGAATGATGATTCCTAATTATAGCAAACAAGATGATTGGGAAAAATTTAATGCTTTGGGTGTAACTCAATATGGGCAAATGACTGCGGGTAGTTTTATGTATATTGGTCCGCAAGGAATTGTTCATGGAACTACTATTACAGTTTTAAATGCTGGAAGAAAAATTGCAAAAAACGGAGAGGATTTAGCTGGAAAATTATTTTTAACTTCAGGTTTAGGAGGTATGAGCGGAGCCCAACCAAAAGCAGGGAATATTGCTGGTTGTATTACTGTTTGTGCTGAAGTAAATTCAAAGATTGCTGAAATTCGTTTGTCACAAGGTTGGATTGACGAAAAAATCACAGATTTAGATTTATTGGTTGTAAGAGTTCAAAAAGCAATAGAAAATAAAGAAGTTGTATCTATTGCTTATTTAGGAAATATAGTAGAGGTTTGGGAAAAGTTTGCTGAAGAAAATTTATATGTAGATTTGGGTTCAGACCAAACATCGTTGCATAATCCTTGGGCTGGCGGTTATTATCCTGTTGGGATTTCTTTTGAAGACGCTAATAAAATGATGGCTAATAACCCTGAATTATTTAAAGATAAAGTACAAGAAAGTTTACGAAGACAAACAATTGCCATTAATAAACATACGGCAAAAGGAACCTATTTTTTCGATTATGGAAATGCATTTTTATTAGAAGCAAGTAGAGCGGGAGCTGATATTATGGCTGAAAATGGAATTGATTTTAGATATCCTTCTTACGTGCAAGATATCATGGGGCCTATGTGTTTTGATTATGGTTTTGGCCCTTTTAGATGGGTGTGTACAAGTGCTAATCCATCAGATTTAGAAAAAACGGATACTATTGCTTGTGAAGTTTTAGAAGAATTAATAAAAAATTCTCCAATTGAAATTCAGCAACAAATGGCTGATAATATTCAATGGATTAAGGGGGCACAAGAGAATAAGTTAGTGGTTGGTTCACAAGCGAGGATTTTATATGCTGATGCTGAAGGAAGAATGAAAATTGCTGAAGCATTTAACAATGCAGTGAAAAACAATTTAATTTCAGCACCAATTGTATTAGGAAGAGATCATCACGATGTTTCTGGTACAGATTCGCCCTACAGAGAAACTTCAAATATTTATGATGGCTCACAGTTTACAGCTGATATGGCAATTCAAAATGTGATTGGAGATAGTTTTAGAGGAGCAACTTGGGTTTCTATTCATAATGGTGGAGGAGTAGGCTGGGGAGAAGTTATAAACGGCGGTTTTGGTATGGTTCTTGATGGTAGTATTGAAGCAGAAAAGCGTTTGAAAAGTATGCTTTTTTGGGATGTAAATAATGGAATTGCTCGAAGAAATTGGGCACGTAATAAAGGAGCAACTTTTGCTATTAAAAGAGCAATGGAAATTGAGCCAAAATTAAAAGTTACGTTACCAAATTTGGTTGACGATTCATTATTACAAGATTTGTTTTAAAACTTATAAAAAATATAAAATGAAAACCATCAAATTACTTCCGTTAGTATTACTTTTTTTAGTAGCTTCTTGTAGTTCAGTTAGAGTTTCAACTGATTATGACACAACTGTTGATTTTTCAACCTACAAAACTTTTGCTTTTTATAAAAAAGGAATTGATAAAGTTGATATTTCTGATTTAGACAAGCGAAGAATATTGAAAGCTGTAGAAAGCGAATTATTTGCAAAAGGTTTTACAAAATCTGAAAATCCAGATATTTTGGTAAATATTTTTACCAAGTCACGCCAAAAAGTCGATATATATGATAATAATATGTATTATGGTTGGCATCCTTGGTATTATGGTCCAAACTTTGGAACACATATTTCTCAATACACAGAAGGAACTTTGTTTATAGATTTAATTGATGCTAACAAAAAAGAACTTGCTTGGCAAGGCATTGGAAGTGGAGCGTTAAATACAACAGGGAATATTTCAAAAAAAGAAGAAAGAATTAAGGCGTTTGTTGCAGAAATTATGGCAAAATACCCTCCAGGAATTCAATAAAAAATAAAATATATTAAAAAGCACTCTGAATTTTCAGGGTGTTTTTTATTTTAGCAATATGGATTTTAAAAAACCAATTCCTTTTGAAGAAGGAGATTATTATACCAATGAACAAGGTTACCGAGTTTTTACAGAAAATTATCATTTAAAAAGAGGGTATTGCTGTAAAAGTGGTTGTAAACATTGCCCGTATAATTATGATAAAAATACAGATACATTTAAGAAATAAACTTACCTAATTAAAAAAATCAGATTTATTATGTTAAAAAAAATACTTTTAATAGTCGTTATTTTTCAAATTTCAGCTTGTTCAGAATTACAACAAGTAATAAACCAGTTGCCAAACGCAGGAATTACAAATGATCAAATAGCGGGTGGTTTAAAAGAAGCTTTAAACAGTGGAATTACAAATCAAGTTACTAAACTTGCTGTGGAAGATGGTTTTTATAAAAATGAATTGACAAAAATATTACTTCCAGAAGAATTGCAAAAAGTGGATAATACACTTCGAAAAATCGGTTTGTCAAAATTAGCGGATGAAGGTTTAAAAGTATTAAATAGAGCTGCTGAAGATGCCGTAAGTGAGGCAATTCCAATTTTTGTTGATGCAATTAAAGGAATGACTTTTTCCGATGCTAAAAACATTCTGTTAGGAGACAAAAATGCAGCAACTCAATATTTAAAAAGCGCAACATCAGAAGCTTTGTACCAGAAATTTAATCCAATTATAAATAATTCATTTAAAAAAGTTGGAGCTGATAAAATTTGGACAGATTTAATTACAAAATATAATAACTTACCACTTACAAATGATGTAAACCCAGATTTAACAGATTATGTTACTGGTGAAGCTCTTAAAGGCGTTTTTACAATGGTTGAAGTTGAAGAAAAAGAAATTAGAGCAAATGTAGCAAAGCGCTCAACGGATTTGTTAAAACGTGTTTTTGCACTTCAGGATTAAATTGTATAAAAATTTTGAAGACCATTTATATTTAATCTATGAAAGGATAATAGGAATAATTGTATTGAGATTTGTTTATTAGTTTGAAAAATATTTTAAATAATTTATTTAATTAAAGATTTTAATTTTTAGAATAATTAATTTTATTAACACTTTAGTAGGAATTATTCATTAATAATGGTGTTTTGCCAAATTATTAATAAAGACCCTTTATTTTTGTAAAAAAAGGTTGCTTTTTTAAAATTAATGTATAAATTTGTCCTCTAATTACCAATTATGAACATAAGAAACACTTGGAATAGCTTTTATTTTTACTTTTATTTTAGCAATAAAAGAGAGGCTTAGTATGTGTTTATAAAAAATAAATAAATGATAAAGTCTCGAATTAAATTCGGGATTTTTTTTTGTTAAAAAATTAAAAATGAAAGTTGCAATACAAGGAATAAAAGGATCATTTCACCATATAGTAGCAGAGCAATATTTTGGTAAAAATATTGATTTGGTAGAATGTTTATCATTTAGTGAAATGCCTAATTTACTGTATAATAAAACAGCAGAAGTTGTAATAATGGCTATTGAAAACTCTATAGCCGGAGCTATTTTACCAAATTATGCACTTATTGATGAAAATCAATTAACAATTTGTGGTGAACATCATTTAGAAATTCATCACAACTTAATGGGTTTAAAAGGACAAAGTATAGAGGATATTAAAGAAGTATACTCTCATCCAATGGCTTTATTGCAATGTCATAAGTTTTTTAAACAGTACCCACATATTAAATTAATTGAAGATAAAGATACAGCTGTAGTTGCAAAAAGAATTCAAGATCAAAAGTTGGAAGGTGTTGGTGCAATTGCAAGTAAATTAGCTGCTAAAATATATAATTTGGAAATTTTGGCGGCTGAAATTCAAGAAATAAAAGAGAATGCTACTCGGTTTTTTATACTCACAAATTCTGAAAATAAAAGCAGTGTTTCAGCTAACAAAGCTTCTATTAAATTTATTACAAGTCACGAAACAGGAAGTTTGGCATTTATTTTAACTGTTTTAGCAAAACACAATTTAAATCTTTCTAAAATTCAATCAATGCCTGTAATAAGTACTCCTTGGAAATATGCTTTTTTTGCCGATTTTATTTTTGATAGTTACGCTGATTATTACAATGCTTTAAATGAAATAAAAGAAAAAGTGGAAACATTAAAAGTATTGGGAGAATACACAAAAGGGAAAAGATAATGATACAAAAAGCTGATAGATTAAACGATGTAAAGGAATACTACTTCTCAAAAAAATTGAGAGAAGTTGCAGCATTAAGAAAGGAAGGAAAACCTATCATTAATATTGCTATTGGTAGTCCAGATTTGAAACCAGCACCAAGTGTAATAGCGGCGTTAAATAGTGCTGCACAATTAGATAGTGCACATGGATACCAAAACTATCAAGGAATTCCTGCATTGCGTGAAGGTTTCAGTAATTTTTACAAAACAAATTATAATGTTAGTCTAAATCCAGCGAATGAAGTTCTTCCTTTAATGGGGTCTAAGGAAGGGATTATGCATATTTCCTTGGCTTTTTTAAATAAAGGAGATAAAGTATTAATACCAAACCCAGGTTATCCAACCTATACTTCAGTGACAAAATTAGTAGAAGCTGAACCTGTGTTTTATAATTTAACTGAGGATACTAATTGGCTGCCAGATTTTCAAGAAATTGAAAAAGAAGATTTGGAAAATGTAAAAATAATGTGGATTAATTATCCACATATGCCAACTGGAGCAGTAGCTTCAAAAGAGGATTTTAAACAATTAATTGCATTTGCAAAAAAGCATAACATATTAATTGTAAATGACAACCCATATAGTTTTATTTTAAATAACAATCCGCTTAGTATTTTAGCCATTGATGGCGCAAAAGAAGTAGCCATTGAATTAAATTCTTTAAGTAAAACATTTAGTATGGCCGGCTGGAGAGTTGGAATGGTTGCTGGAGATGCTGAAATTATGAAAGCCATATTACAAGTGAAAAGCAATATGGATTCTGGGATGTTTTTAGGGATTCAAAAAGGAGCTGTTGAAGCTTTAAAATTATCAAAGAGTTGGTTTGAAGAGCAGAATGAAATATATAAAAAAAGAAGAGCAGTTGTTTGGAGGATCTTTGATGCATTAGAATGTACTTATGATACAACAATTGGAGGTTTGTTTGTTTGGGCAAAATTACCCAAAGGAAAAAAATCAGAAGAATTTACAGATGTATTATTGTATGAAAAAGATGTGTTTATAACCCCAGGAACCATTTTTGGATCAAATGGAGAAGGTTATATTAGAGCTTCGTTATGTGTTTCTTTAATAATTTTTGAAGAAGTGTTAAACAGATTAACAACTGTTAAAAAGTAATTATGGAAAAGTTAGTAGTCATTGGTTTGGGTTTAATAGGAGGTTCTTTAGCATTAGATTTAAAGAAGCGAAGTAACTATAAAGTTTATGGAATTGATGAAAATTCGGCACATATAAAAAGGGCTTTGGAATTAGGTATTATTGAAGAAGAAATTGATTTCACTCAATTAGCTGATGCTTCTGTGGTAATTATTGCAGTTCCAGTAAATATTATTCCACAGATTGCAAATAATGTATTAAATGTAATTTCAAAAGACACATTGGTTTTTGATGTAGGTTCAGTAAAAAATCAAATATGTAAATCTATTGAAAATCACCCAAACAGAAAAAATTATGTGGCAGCACATCCTTTAGCAGGAACAGAATTTTCAGGACCTGAGGCAGCAATTTTAAATTTATTTGATGAAAAAGTAAATATACTTTGTGAAGCAGATAAAACAGATTGGAAAATTTTAGACAAAGCATTTAGTATTTTTAAAAAACTAAATATGCGCATTAAAATGATGAGCCCTGAAGAACATGATAGGCATATCGCGTATGTTTCACACTTGTCGCATGTAAGTTCATTTATGTTAGGGAAAACAGTACTAGGAATTGAAAAAAATGAACAACATATTTTTGATATGGCTAGTACAGGTTTTGCTTCAACAGTGCGTTTGGCAAAAAGTTCAGCAAACACTTGGGCACCTATATTTCTTCAAAATAAAAAAAATATTATACGATCTTTAGATGAATATATTAAAAATTTGACCGAATTTAAAGAGATGATAGAAACCGATAATGATGCAGGTTTAAAGGAAACGATGAAAAATACCAATTATATAAAAACAATTTTGAACGGTATTAAGTAGGGGTGTGTCAGCTTGAAATGAGCGTTTATGAAAACTAAAAAAAATTAAAATTATAACACAAGTAAATCAACATGGAAATTAACAAAGAAAACAGAAAGTGGTTAGATAACATGGGGTTATCTCATCCAATTGTAATTGCAGGACCTTGTAGTGCTGAAACAGAAGAGCAAGTTTTAAAAACAGCACATTTATTAAAAGACACAGATACAAATGTATTTAGAGCAGGTATTTGGAAACCAAGAACAAGACCTGGAGGTTTTGAAGGTGTGGGAGCAATAGGATTGCCTTGGTTGCAAAAAGTAAAAGAAGAAACAGGAATGTTGGTAACGACTGAAGTTGGAAACGCAAACCACGTAGAACTAGCTTTAAAACATGGTATAGATATTTTGTGGATTGGTGCAAGAACAACGGTAAATCCATTTGTAACTCAAGAAATTGCAGATGCATTAAAAGGAGTTGATATTCCAGTTTTGGTAAAAAATCCTGTAAACCCAGATTTAGCTTTGTGGTTGGGAGCTGTAGAGCGTTTTCAGGCAGCTGGAATTTCTCAATTAGGAGTGATTCATAGAGGGTTTTCTACATACAATTCAATGCATTACCGTAACAAACCAAAATGGCATTTAGCTATTGAATTAAAAAAAGAATTTCCAGATTTACCTTTAATTATAGATCCTTCACATATTTGTGGTCGTAGAGATATTATTTTAGATGTATCTCAAACAGCCTTAGATTTAAATTATGACGGGTTTATGATTGAATCTCATATTGACCCAGACAACGCTTGGAGTGATGCTGCACAGCAAATTACACCTTCTCAATTGCATCAAATAACCCAAGATTTAAGAATTCGTAAAGAAAGTAGTACTGAAGAGGAATTTCAACGTAAGTTGAATATGCACAGAAAAGAACTAGATTTAATAGATAGCAATATTATTGAAATTTTAGGTGACAGAATGGGAATTGCAGGAGAAATAGGAAGACTGAAACATAAAGAAAATGTGGCTATTTTACAAAGTGGAAGATGGACTGATATTTTATCTAAAATGGTTGGCGATGGAATGGAAAAGGGTTTAAGCAAAGAATTTGTTGAAGAAATATTTAAAGCAATTCATGTGGAGTCAATTAACATCCAACACAATGTGAAGTAAAAGATTTTAATGATTTTAAATTAATTGAATATGTTGCATTAAACTAAGTCGAAATTTCTAATATAAATTAATATTTTCGACTTAGCTCATTGTAATAAATAGCTAAAAAATAAATATCAAAAACGCATTAGAATCAATGGGTTATGTGTAATATGGGATTTTTAGATAAAAAAAACAGAAAGTGACAAAGAGTTAAAAAAATAACTTTACAACAGTAAAATGTTCTTATTTAAAAGTGGTTCAACCAACTTTACAATTGAAGGTTTGTGTATGCTTTCTAAATAATTAAGATGTCTGTTATTATGAACGTCACTAGCCACGCCATCAATTAAGTTGTCTTTAAGTAGCTTTAATGCTATTGCCTGAACTTGAGTTCCATAATAGGTAGACAGTGAAAGTAAGTTGAGTTGAAATAAACATCCTACATCTTTTAATTTCTGAAATTCCGCATAATTTGTATGTAAATAAACATACCTCTCTGGGTGTGCTAAAATGGGCTTGTAGCCAGCTATTTGGATGTTAAAAAGAATCTCATATAGTTTTATAGGTACGTTGAAATAGGGGAGTTCAATTAATATTTTTGAACCATCAAGTGTCAATAATTTTTTTGATTTTAGTAGGTTATTAAAATTACCATCAATCATATATTCCGCAGCTACAGCTATTGATATATCAGTAATGTCTAGTTTGTTTAAATGTATTTTTAATTCGTGGAGTTTTTGATTGATAATTTCAGGTGTATTTTCCCAAACTCCTTCCATAATATGGGGTGTACAAATAATTTTTTTAATTCCATAGCCACGCATTCTTTGAATTAAAGAAACAGATTCATCTAAATTTTTGGCACCATCATCAATACCAGGAAGTATATGATTATGCATATCTGTATAGTCTGGTGGAAAAAAATTGGTTAAAGGTATTTTGTTATTTTTGAAGAAATTGAGCATATATTTTAGTGAATTTTAACACCCGCGATTGTTACTATTTGTGCTAAAAATTTAATGCGAAGTTAGGGAAAATTAAACAATGATACTTTTCAAAATTATAAATTCGTTATTATTTTCTAGTTTAAAATTGAATAAGATAAATATATGGAGTTAAATAGAATAGTAGGTATAATGTAGCATTTTCATTTTTAGGTCACTATCAAATAGATGAGAGATAATTATTAAAAAATAGAGGCTACTTTTCATAAATCATTATATTTACAATAATGTTATGAAAATAAAACTAATTAGTATACTCCTTATTTTGTATTCAGTTCATTTACAAAGCCAAACCTATGTAAAAGTGAACGCATTGACTACTCTGTTTACTATCCCAGATGTTGGGTTTGAAACTAGTATTGGTAAAAAATCAACATTTCAATTAGATATAACAGCATCATTTTGGAAATCGTTTAAAGGAAAACCAAGTCAGTTTTATATTTTTATTCCAGAATATAGATATCATTTTAATGAAAATTATTTTGGCTTTTATGTTGGGGCTCATGTTGGGTTTACACTCTTTAATTTTCAAAAATGGAATTATCTGAAAACAAATTTATATGAAAAGGGACTTGGTTATGTTATGGGTGTTACTATTGGGTATCAAAAAAATATAAAGGATCGATTTTTGCTTGATTTTTTTTTAGGCGGAGGAAATAGTCAAGGGTTTTATAAAGGATATATTATTGGGACAAATACCCGCTATGAAGATGCTGAAAATTACAATAAAAGCGGAGAGTGGCTTCTTTATAGAGTTGGAGTTATGCTTTCGTACCGCATAAAATAGTGAACACCATCTAATTCACAATACAATTGATTTCTAAAATGCAATGGAAAGGAATTTTTTTGATAATTAACTAGCTATAGAATTTAATTACTTTACGTAATTTTTAATCACAGATTGCACTTTCTTACTGTCTTCAGCAGCATTAACTTCAGTGTTTTTATAGATAATTTTTCGATCTTTATTTAAAACGAAAGTCCAACGAGAAGCTGTGACACCTCTAATTAGTGCTATGTTCTCTCCTTTAAATTCTCTAGTAATTGAGCCACCATCTTTTGTTGGTACGCCAAATATTTTTGCAATGTTTCCTTGAGTGTCAGACAGTAGAAGGAAATTTAGTTGCGATGATTCCTTAAAGTGTTTTAGATTAGCAACTTCATCACCACTAACACCAATAATAGTAATATCCATTTTATCGAAGGTAATTTTATCATCACGGTATGAGCAAGCCTGAGCTGTGCAACCACTAGTCATAGCTGCTGGATAAAAATAAATGACTAAAAAATTGGATTTCACGGAACTTGATGTCCAGTTATTTCCACTATCATCTGTTCCTGAAAATTCAGAAATTTGATCTCCAATTTTAAGTTCATTTGCGTTTTGGGCCATCATTGAAATTGTTAGCGTTAATAGAGCGATGATGGTTGTTATATTTTTCATTTTAAAGATTTTCAGATTGATTAAAATAGGTGGTTTCGTAGGCTTAGTTATTTTTTAAAACTAACGAAGCTAATTTTAAACAATTGTCATGTCAATTCCAAGTGCAATAAGTTTGTTTTTTGTGCTTTCATCAATGCCGCTATCGGTAATAATTTGATCAACATCTTCAATGCCACAAATTCTTCCAAATCCTTTTTTTCCAAATTTAGAGGAGTCGGCAAGTACAATTATCTTTTGAGCTGCCTTAATCATTTGTTTATTTAAGGATGCTTCCATAATATTGGTTGTTGTAAGTCCGTATTCAATGTCAATTCCATCCACACCCAAAAACAATTTGGAAAAAGTTAACTCAGAGAGCATTTTTTCACCAATTGGCCCAACTACGGAGGAAGAACTTCTTCTAACGGTTCCACCTAATTGAATAACATCAATAGTTGGATTTTCTGCTAAAATGAGCGCTGTATTTAATGAAGCTGTTAATACCGTAAGGCCTTCTGTTTGCTTAATGTGTTTTGCAAATTCAATTACAGAGGTGCCAGAAGCAATAATAATACTGTCATTAGGCTCTAAGTTTAATCCAGCCTCTATTGCAATGCGTATTTTTTCTGTAGCATGAATTTTTTCCTTTATATTCACATGATGTTCTGTAATATAAGGATTGGCAGGAATGGCCCTTCCATGTGACCGAAATAAAAGTTTTCTTTCTTCTAGTAATTTCAGGTCCTTTCGAATGGTTACTACCGAGACCTTAAATTCCTGGCTTAAATCATTAACATTTACAAAACCATTTTTTTCTAGCTTGTTTAAAATGAGTTTATGCCGGTCAATAATATTTAGTAACATATTTTGCTTTTTATAGTGCAAAGATAAGATTTTAAGTGCAATAAATTAAAGTTTTTGGCTTACTAAATTTATAGATGTACCAAAATACAAGTTGTTATTTCATAGGTTTGAAGTCTTTCATAGATGATTTAGGTGTTTATGTTTGGTTTCTAAAAAAGCATAAAACAAATAAAAGGAAACATTTTTATCTATTTTTTATGATATTTGTCAGTAATTATAAAAATAAATATAAAAAAACTTTCGATGTATTTCTTTTTGTTATATGTTTACTCCATAATTAGTACATTAAATATTAAATAACGTAAAAAGTAGGAATCATGAAGAGAAATGAAATGATTGATAAAATTAGTAAGAATACTAAAGAATATGATTTCATAATAATAGGTGGTGGTGCAACAGGAATTGGAATTGCACTTGAAGCTTCTGCAAGAGGTTACTCTGTAGTCTTGTTAGAGAAATCAGATTTTACAAAATCCACTTCTAGTAAAAGCACCAAGTTGGTTCATGGAGGAGTGCGCTATTTGGCACAAGGTGATGTTGGTTTGGTTAGAGAGGCAGTTGTAGAACGTGGATTGCTTACTCAAAATGCTCCTCATTTGGTTAAAAGCCAGTCTTTTATAATTCCAACGCACGGATTGTTTGATGAAATACAATATACAGTTGGACTTACTTTATATGATTTATTGGCAGGAAAATTAAGTCTTGGAAGGTCAAAGCGCATTTCAAAAGCTAAAACGCTCAGCCGTATCTCTACCATAAATCCTGATAAAATATCTGCAGGTGTTGTTTATTACGATGGTCAGTTTGATGATACTCGATTGGCAATTAACGTGTTGCAAAGTGCTACTGAATTGGGCTCAATAGCTATTAATTATTGTACGGTAACAGGTTTGTTAAAAGATAAAGCAGGCAATGTTTCCGGAGTTCAATTTTATGATGAAGAAGGAAAAGACGAATATGAAATAAAAGGAAAGCAAGTGGTGAATGCTACAGGTGTTTTTGCAGATGATGTTTTAAAAATGGATTCGCCAAATGCTGAAAAAACTATTTCTCCTAGCCAAGGTGTCCACTTAGTCTTGGATAAGTCGTTTCTGCCTGATAATGATGCTATAATGATTCCGAAAACAGATGATGGACGTGTCTTGTTTTTGGTTCCATGGCACAATAGAGTGGTAGTTGGTACAACAGACACTCCAATTGAAAAGGAATCTTTAGAGCCAATAGCTTTGGAGTCTGAAATTGATTTCATTTTAAATACTGCCGCTCGCTATTTAACCAAAGCACCTAAAAGAAGTGATGTGTTAAGTGTTTTTGCAGGATTGCGACCTTTAGCGTATTCAAAAGATAATGGAAATAAAACGAAAGAAATTTCTAGAAGCCATAAAATATATGAATCTAAATCCGGATTACTTACGATTGTTGGTGGTAAATGGACCACTTTTAGAAAGATGGGTGAAGATTTAGTTGATAAAACTGAGCAAAAGAAAGGCTGGGCACATATTTTAACAAAAACCAAACATTTTAAAATTCATGGTTATAAAGAAAACGTTAATCATGATAATCCTTTATACTTCTATGGAACTGATGAAAAAGAAATTTTAAAATTAGCTAAAGAAGAGGGGATGAGTGAATTATTGAGTTCTTCATTAGGTATTATGAATGCACAAGTGGTATGGGCTGTGAGAAATGAAATGGCTCGTACTGTAGAAGATTTTTTGGCCCGTAGAACGCGTTGTCAATTGTTAGATGCTAGAGAAAGTATTAAAATGGCGGCTAAAGTTGCTAAAATCATGGCTACTGAATTAGGAGAAGGCGAAGCTTGGCAAATTGACCAAGTAAAGGAATATGCACAAGTGACAATGAATTATATTTTGTAATCAATTAACAAACTGAAATATTAATAATTTAAAACCAAATCTAGTATTATGAAGAATAAGTTAATTTTAGCCTTAGATCAAGGTACTACATCTTCCAGAGCAATTTTATTTAATCACAATGGAGAAATTGTTAGAACATCTCAAAAACCATTTGAACAAATTTTCCCAAAACCGGGATGGGTTGAGCATAATCCCAATGAAATATGGTCTTCACAAATATCTGTAGCTGCTGAAGTTACAGCTCAAGAAGGTATTTCAGGTGAGGAAATTGCTGCAATTGGTATTACAAATCAAAGAGAAACTACTATCGTATGGGATCGCGAAACTAGCGAACCTATTTACAATGCTATTGTATGGCAAGATAGAAGAACGGCTAAATATTGTGATGAGTTAAAAGCTGCAGGTCATATTGATATGATTAAAAAGAAAACAGGATTAGTTTTAGATGCTTATTTTTCTGCAACTAAATTAAAGTGGATTCTTGATAATGTTGAAGGTGCAAGAGAAAAAGCTGAAGCAGGAAAATTATGTTTCGGTACAGTTGATACTTGGTTGGTTTGGAAATTGACTAGAGGTAAAATGTTTATTACAGATGTTTCTAACGCAAGTAGAACAATGTTGCTTAACATTCACACCTTAGAGTGGGATACAGAATTATTAGAATTATTTAATATACCTAAAGCAATTTTACCAGATGTAAAAGAGAGTAGTGAGATTTATGGAACAACAGCTACTACGTTGTTTTCTACTAAAATTCCAATTGCAGGTATTGCTGGTGATCAACAAGCTGCATTATTTGGGCAAATGTGTACAAAACCAGGGATGGTTAAAAACACGTACGGAACGGGATGTTTCTTGTTAATGAATACAGGTGAAAAAGCGGTTTATTCAGAAAATAATTTATTAACAACTATTGGTTGGAAAATTAATGGAAAAACTACCTATGCTTTAGAAGGAAGTGTGTTTGTTGGTGGTGCTGCGGTTCAATGGTTACGTGATGGTGCAAGGGTTATAAAAACTGCACCAGGTGTAAATTCGTTAGCGGATACTGTTGAAGATAATGGAGGTGTTTATTTTGTACCTGCGTTAACTGGTTTAGGAGCTCCTTATTGGGATCAATATGCGCGTGGTGTTATTATGGGGATTACTCGTGGAACTACAGATAATCATATTGCACGTGCAACTTTAGAAGGTATTGCTTTTCAAGTGTATGATATTGTAAAAGCTATGGAAGCCGATGCAGGTGAAAAAAGTATTGAATTAAGAGTTGATGGTGGTGCTGCAGCAAGTGATTTGTTAATGCAAATTCAATCAGATTTATTTGGATTTAAAATTATTCGTCCAAAAACATTAGAAACTACTGCTTTAGGAGCTGCTTATTTAGCTGGTTTAGCTGTTGGTTATTGGGATAGTGTTGATGATATTCAATCTCAATGGATTGTTGATAGAGAATTTCACCCAAATTTAGAAAAAGAGAAAGTTAAAAACATGTTGCATTATTGGCATAAAGCAGTAAAATGTGCTCAAAACTGGATCGAAGAATAAAAATTAATCATAAATCAAATAAATTAAAATAGTATGTCAATTTTAGTAGCAGAAATATTAGGTACCATGATGCTTATCTTATTAGGTAACGGGGTAGTGGCTAATGTTGTATTAAACGGAACAAAAGGAAATAATTCGGGATGGATTGTAATAACTACAGGTTGGGCTTTGGCTGTGTTTGTGGGTGTAGTGGTAGCGGGTCCATATAGTGGTGCGCATTTAAATCCAGCAGTAACAATTGCTTTGGCAACCGCAGGTAAAATATCTTGGGCAGTGGTTCCTGAATATATTGCGGGTGAAATGATTGGTGCAATGATTGGTGCTTTCTTGGTATGGCTAATGTATAAAGATCACTTTAAAGTAACAGAAGATGAAGGTGGTAAATTAGCTTGTTTTAGTACAGGACCAGCAATTAAAAATACTTTTTCAAACTTAATAAGTGAAATTATAGGAACTTTTGTTTTGGTATTCGTAATATTTTACTTGGCAGGACCAAGTCTTGATATTCTTGGAGATGTTGATGCTAGAGCTATTATAGGTTTAGGTTCAATTGGAGCTGTACCTGTTGCATTTCTTGTATGGGTAATCGGTTTATCTTTAGGAGGTACTACAGGTTACGCAATTAACCCTGCACGTGATTTAGGACCAAGAATTATGCACGCTATTTTACCTGTAAAAGGAAGTAGTGATTGGGGGTATTCATGGATTCCTGTTGTGGGACCTATTATTGGGTGCGTAATTGCAGCATTATTGTATGTTGCATTAGTGTAAATATTTAAAATTTTAACAACAAAATTAAAACGAATACAATGAAGAAAATATTATTAATAATTTTAGTAGTGGTATGCTCAGTTCAAATTGGAACTGCGCAAGAAACAGAATTGAAAAAAAGTCCAATTGATTTTACAGTTAACTTACAAACAAATCACTTATGGAGAGGTTTAGTTATTACAGATAAACCAGTAGTTATGGTGCTTACATCTGTTAAATTAAATAAATCAGGAAGTTTTACCGCTGGTGTTTGGGGAGGGATGGCAGTTTCAAATGAAGTTGATGGAACTTATTATAGGGAAATTGATTATTATGTGCAATATGTAACTAATGGATTTTCTATTGGTTTATGGGATATATTTGATACAAGAGGATTTGCTAATCGTGGTTTGTGGGATTCGTTTGAAACAAGAGGAGTTGCTACTCCTGACATTTGGAATTATAATAAAGAAACTACAGGTCACTTATTTGATTTAAGAACTTCTTATAATTTTGGAGAATCATTTCCATTAACTTTAGAAGCAGATGTTTTATTATATGGAAGTGGAGAAGAGCAATTAAATAATAATGGAAATTTAGAGAAACGTTATTCAACCTATGTTCAAGTTACTTATCCATTGGTAGGTAATTCTGATGTTAATTTAGATGCTTTTGTTGGTGCAGGGTTTTCGTTAAATGGTAGTGATACCAATTTATATGTTGATGGCCAAGATAAGTTTAGTTTAGTGAATGTTGGATTTACAGCTTCAAAAATAGTAAAATTAGGGGATTTGAGCTTTCCTTTAACTGCAACTACCATGTGGAATCCTTCATATAAAATAGCAAGGGTTCAATTGGCAGTAACTTTATTTTAAAAAACAGAAAATTTAATTACAAGTAGTTTTTATATTTACAAAACCCATAATTATAGATGAAAATCTAAGTTATGGGTTTTTTCTTTTAATAAAAATTAGTTAATGAGGTTACTACTGTGATTGTATTGTTTAAGGGAATAGTTTATAGCTTTCTTATAGTTAAGTAAAGTTGCAATTAAATCGTATCAATTATACTAGTAAATGATGTATAACTACTTAGTAAATGGTGTCAAAGAAGCGTATAGTTCTTGTCAAGAAAGTACATAATAGTATTAACTAATGTAGATAATATGTTTAAGTAATGTACATAAAATGAATGAAAAATGCACTATATTTACAAAGCTATTAAAAACCCATAAAAATAAGGACTTGTAGAAGTATTTACAAGATACAAAAAAGAAAGGTTAATTAAGGAAATATATTAATTATTTATGCACAAATAAAAACGTTGAATCAACCACTTAAAACATTGAATTAAATGGCAATACGATATAGAATTACCAAAAGAACAAATACCATAGCTGCAACTAAAAAAGAGCAATTTATTATGCAGGCTGTAAATACAGGGACTTTGGATATTAGAAGGATAGCTGAAGAAATTAGTACAGAGTGTTCTTTAAGTATACCCGATGTTATTGGGGTAATTACTGCACTTGGTATAAAAATGCAATACCATTTAGAAGATGGTAAAATTGTTGATTTGGGTGATGTTGGGAAATTTAAAATAGGGTTTCAAGGTAAAGCCTCTGACCAAGCTAATGAATTAACACCTAAAAGAAATATAAAGAAATTTCATTTAAATTATCAGCCTTCACCAGAAATGAAACACCGTTTAAAAAAAGGAATTCACATTTTTAAAGAGGGTAGTAGAAGTAAAGATTAATTTATGATATTGTAAAACTATTTATACGTATAATGGTTGTATGTTTTAATTATTTTCTTACTCAGCCACACTATTAATCAATTCATTTAAAATTTCAATAGCAGCTTTAGCTATTTTTGTTCCAGGACCAAAAATTCCTTTTACTCCAGCTTGATATAAAAAATCATAATCTTGTGCTGGAATTACGCCACCTGCAACCACCATAATATCTTCTCTTCCGTATTTTTTAAGTTCAGTTATTACTTGCGGAACTAAGGTTTTATGCCCTGCAGCTAAAGATGAAATTCCTAAGATATGAACATCGTTTTCAACGGCTTGTTTAACTGCTTCTTTTGGAGTTTGAAATAATGGACCTATATCTACATCAAAACCTAAATCAGCATAGCCAGAAGCTACTACTTTTGAACCTCTATCATGCCCATCTTGCCCTAATTTTGCAATCATAATTCTAGGGCGTCTTCCTTCTAATTTAGCAAATTTGTTAGCTAACTCTTTAGCTCTTTCAAATTCTTTATTGTCTTTAATTTCTTTACTATACACGCCAGAAATAGATTTAATAGTTGCTTTATATCTTCCAAAAACAGTTTCTAATGCAGTTGAAATCTCCCCTAAAGTAGCTCTTTTTTCAGCGGCTTCAACAGCTAACTCTAATAAATTGCCTTCACCTGATTTTGCGCACGAGGTTAAATTGCTCAAGGCTTTTGTAACTTCAGCCTGATTTCTAGTAGCTTTTAATTCATTCAATCGTTCAATTTGAGATTTTCGAACAGCATCATTATCAACTTCTAAAATTTGTAAGGTGTCTTCTTGTTCTAATCGGTATTTATTTACACCAACTATGGTATCTTGGTTGCTGTCAATTTTTGCTTGTTTTTTTGCTGAAGCTTCTTCAATACGCATTTTAGGAATTCCTAACTCAATAGCTTTTGTCATACCACCCAGTTCTTCAACTTCTTGCAGCAATTCCCAAGCTTTATTCACCATTTCTTCTGTTCTGTTTTCAACAAAAGTTGAACCAGCCCAAGGATCGACAGTTTTTGTAATATTGGTTTCTTCTTGAATATAAATTTGAGTATTTCTTGCAATACGAGCTGAAAAATCTGTTGGTAAAGCAATGGCTTCATCTAACGCATTGGTGTGTAAACTTTGAGTACCACCTAAGGCTGCGGCCATTGCTTCAATAGTGGTTCTCGCTACATTGTTAAAGGGATCTTGTTCTGTTAAACTCCAACCACTTGTTTGGCAATGTGTTCTTAACGCTAATGATTTTTGATTTTTTGGATTGAACTGTTTTACAATTTTAGCCCAGAGCATGCGAGCAGCTCGTAATTTTGCAATTTCGCTAAAATGATCCATCCCAATGGCCCAGAAAAATGATAAACGTGGTGCAAAAGAATCAATACCCATACCGTTTGCAATTCCGGTTTTTAAATATTCTAAACCGTCAGCGAATGTATATGCCAATTCAATTTCAGGAGTGGCTCCTGCTTCTTGCATATGATAACCCGAAATAGAGATAGAATTGAATTTGGGCATATTTTTACTCGTGTACCCAAAAATATCAGCAATAATTTTCATGGATGGAGTAGGTGGGTAAATGTAGGTGTTACGCACCATAAACTCTTTTAAAATATCATTTTGAATGGTTCCTGTCAATAAACTTTCAGCAACACCTTGTTCTTTGGCTGCAACAATATAAAATGCTAAAATGGGTAAAACAGCACCATTCATAGTCATTGAAACGGACATTTTATCTAAAGGAATTTGGTTAAATAGCCTTTTCATATCTTCCACCGAATCTATGGCAACACCGGCTTTACCAACATCACCTTGTACGCGTTTGTGGTCTGAATCGTATCCACGATGTGTTGCTAAATCAAATGCAACCGATAATCCTTTTTGTCCGGCCGCTATATTTCTCCTATAAAAAGCATTACTTTCTTCAGCAGTTGAAAAACCTGCATATTGACGAATCGTCCAAGGTTTTCGAACGTACATTGTTGCGTATGGGCCACGTAAATTTGGTGTTACACCAGCAATGTAGTTTTCATGCTCAAAATAAGTGTCTTTCTCATTTTGACTTTCTATGGTGAGTTTTGAAAAATCTTTACGCTTCATTTTTCAGCCTTTTTTGTTCTAATTCTTCTGCCAAGCGTTTCGGAATTATAGGAATTATTAATGTTTTTTTAGGATTGCGTTCAACAAAAGGATGCACTTGTAAATCGTGTTTCATTTTGTCTTGTTCGTTTGGATATTTATTGGTTCCTAATAAAACCAATTCGCCACTATTAAATTGTGCCTGTTCTTTTTTTGCATTTTCAACAATTTTACGTTGAATAGTTCCTTGTTTTAATTGCTGTAAAAAACCGCCACTTTTTTCAATTTCTTTGAAAAGAGCTAACGATTTTTCGGCAATTTGCTTCGTAATGGCTTCAATATAATAGGAATTAGTGGCGATGTGCTGCGCATTTTTAAAATAACATTCTTCTTTTAAAATTAACAATTGATTTCTGGCAATACGATCTCCAAATTCATTTGAATTATGAAAAAATGAATCATAAGCACTATTTGAAATCGTATTTGCACCTCCTAAAATAGCGCTCATACTTTCAGTAGTGGTGCGTAACATATTTACATTATAATCGTATAATGTTTTGTTACGTATACTTGGCTCAGCATAAATTTGTGCATTTGCTGTTGTTTCGTATTCAGATAATATTAAATTGTACAAATATTTAAAGGCTCTAATTTTAGCTATTTCAAAGAAATAATGGGTTCCAATGGCAAAATTAAACTGTAGTTGATTTGCGATAGCACTACCGAATTTTGTTAAATATTCATTGGCGTGAAGCAAAGCATAAGCAACTTGCTGAACGATATTTGCGCCTGAATTTTGATACATATCAACATTTACACTGAGTAAAAAATGAGATGTATTTTTTTTAAGAAGGTTTTCAACTATTTTAAAGTCGTTATTTAATGAAGCATACCAATTGCCGGTTCTTGCTAAGTTTCCAATAATATCAATATTGTAAAAAACGGTTTCATTTTTAAGCACTTCAGTAAGTTCAGTTATAAATTCTTCTGATAAAAAATCAAACTGAAAATGAACTTCTATTTTTTTATTTAAAAGGTTGGCAAATAATTGGTTGGGATTAAAAGGTTTTTTAGCGACAAATTTTAGTGCATTTGCACCTCTGTTAATTACATCAACGGCTTTTTTGTTGGCTTCTTCTTCAGAAGTAATTACTATTTTCTGGCAAATTTTAAAATCTTCTTCTGAAACAGGAATGTTTAACTTTTTAAAATCGTCTAAATGGTAAAATGGTTTTATGGTAATTCCTTCATTGGTTTTAGTGAGCAGCGTTTCATTATAATCAGCTCCATTTAAATCAAATTGAATTTTTTGTTTCCAAGCTGCCGCAGAACTTGGTTCAAAATCTTGCGTTATAAAATTACTCATAATTGCTATTTTTAAGTTAAATATGAGAATGAACAATTAAAATACGAGCGCTTATTTTTTGTCTAATGTGTCGTATTCTATCAAATATATTTCTTCATTTTCTTTTTTCATATAATATTCTTCTCTTGCAAATTTCTCTAATTCTTCTTTGCTTTTAAGCTTGTTTATAAGCTCTTTATCTTGCTTAATTTCATTATTTAAATAATCTTGTTCACTTTTAAGTTTGTTAATTTCTTTATTAAATTCTCTGTGATTTAACATCGAATTTTCATCAAAAAACAGCATCCAAACAATAAAAACAGCAAGTATAATTACATATCTGTTCGTTGTAAATTTTACAATTGGCTTATTTTTGAATTGCTTGAAAGTCATTTATTTTAACTTGTTATAAATAACAGTTCTCACAATGTCAACAGCCACTGTATTGTATCTGTCATTTGGAATAATAATGTCGGCATAATTTTTTGTAGGCTCTATAAACTGCTGATGCATAGGTTTTAGTGTGTTTTTGTAACGTGTAATTACTTCATTTACATCGCGACCTCGTTCTTCAATATCACGTCTTAAACGCCTAATTAGGCGTTCATCAGTATCTGCATGTACAAATATTTTTATATCAAATAAATCTCTTAATTCTTTATTGTTTAAAATTAAAATTCCTTCAACAATAACTACTTTTCTTGGATGTGTAATTAAGGTGTCGGTTGTACGATTATGGGTTATAAAAGAATAGACAGGTTGTTCAATAACTTTTCCTTCTTTTAATTGTTTTAAGTGGGAAACTAACAATTCAAAATCAATTGCCTTTGGGTGGTCAAAATTTATTTTAGTGCGTTCATCGTAAGATAAGTTTATTGTTTTATTATAGTAAGAATCTTGTGAAATTACACAAACTTCATCAGCAGGTAATTCATGTAAAATTTGATTTACAACAGTTGTTTTTCCGCTTCCGGTGCCACCGGCAATTCCAATAATTAGCATATAAATAGAATTATTTTAGTATTCGCAACAAATTTAATGAATATATAATATGGAAAACGGATTTTAATTATTTTTTGTTGTGAAGCCTAAATTTTGTTTCTAAAAAGCGTTTTTTTAATGCAGAATTAAATTACTTTCAGAATACTATGTAAATATTTTATTATTTAAGCCTAAATATTTTTCGCCTTATTTTTAGTTCAAGTAATTGCCTACTAATCAAATAGTAGTAAATTTATAAATATATGTGACTTCTTAATTTATGGAGTGTCTAAAATAAGTGAATGGAGAAAATTAATAGCTTGAAAACTAATAATACGTATTCAAACTTTACAGATGAAGAACTAGTAGCGGAAATTGTATTAACTAAAAATACAGGTCTTTTTTCTGTATTATATGATAGGTATAGTAAAACAGTTTATAATAAATGCTTAAGTTTTGTAAAAGATGATAATGAGGCTCAAGATTTAACTCAAGATATATTTTTAAAGCTATTTATTAAACTTCCTACCTTTAACGGAAAATCTAAGTTTTTTACTTGGCTGTATTCGTTTACTTATAATTTTTGTGTAAACTATGTGACAAGAGATGTACACAAAAAAATTGAAAAACAATCAATTTCAATTGATGAAAGGGACAATTTACTTATAGAAATTGATGATTACAGCCTTTTTCAATTAAGAGTAGATAATTTACAAAAAGCGTTAGAAATGATTGCGCCAGAAGATAAGATGCTATTATTATTAAAATATCAGGATGCGATTTCTATAAAGGAACTTTCTAAGGTTTTGGATATTGGGGAAAGTGCTGTTAAAATGAGATTAAAAAGAGCCAAAGCAAGAATAATTAAAAAATATAATGAAATACTATAAAATTTATGGAAAATCCATTTAAAAAATTAGGACAACCACCAAAGGAGGTCCCTGAAAATCTTAAGAAGAAGGTGATGGGTGATATAGCAGCTTTCAAACTTTTTATGGATGTAGCTAGTTTGTTTTCTAGTAACTATGCTGATGCTGCGGAAAGTTTTTTTATAAAAAGGAAAAAGAAAAATAGCAACAATAAAATTTAATTAACATAATTAATATTCAAAAAATGGAAACAATTATTAACTGGAAACAATTAACTTTTAATTCCCTCAATGAAATGGGAATAGATATTATGCAAGCAGTTCCTAAAATTTTAGGAGCACTATTAATACTTATTATTGGCTGGGGAATTTCTAAAATAGCTGTATTTGTATTAAAGAAGGTATTGAAATTTGCTAAAGTTGACAAGCTAACTGATTTGATAAATGAGAAAGACCTTTTTGGAAAAACCAACTTTCAATTTAATGTTACAAATGTTATTGTAGGCTTTGTAAAATGGCTATTATTACTAATATTTTTAATTATAGCAGCTGATATTATGAGCTGGGATATTGTTTCTATTGAAATTGGAAATTTACTACGTTATTTACCTAAATTATTTAGTGCTATAGCTTTATTTATGGTTGGAATTTATGTTGCTAATTTTGTAAAGAATGCAATAAAAGGTTTATTTGACTCTTTTGATTTAATTGGTTCAAGAATAATAAGCAGCTTTGTGTTTTATATAATCACTATTTTAATTACCATCACTTCTTTAAATCAAGCAGGTATTGAAACAGCTATTATAACTAATAACTTAACCATTATTTTAGGAGCTTTTTTAGCGGCTATTGCAATTGGATTTGGTTTAGGGTCTAAAGAAATTATTGGCGATTTATTAAGAACTTTTTATACAAGAAAAAACTTTCAAATTGGCGATCAGATAAGTTTTAAAGGTATTACAGGAACTGTTGATTCAATTGATAATATAACAATGACGTTGAAAACTTCAAAAGGTAAAACAGTGTTACCAATAAAAGATATTGTTGATAATCAAATAGAAATTTTAGATTGAATTAGCAAAAAAAATGATCTTACAAAAGTATTAGAAATTTTTGTTAAAAAAGGTGACAAAAACCTTTTGAATGTGTCATATGAGTTGTTAAAAATAATAATTCATAAAATGAAAAAAATAATTTTACTATTGGTAGTGTTTTTTATTGCAATTAACACGCAAGCTCAAAAAAAAGAAAAAATAAAAGGAAACAAAATTGTTACAAATATTTTTAAGGATTTAGACAATTTTAATGCAATTGAAATTGGTGATAATTTAAAAGTTACCATTGCAAACTCAGTGAGTAATGGATACCATTTAAAAACAGACGAAAACCTAATAGACGTTATTAAATTTGAGGTAGTTAATGGTGAATTAAAAATTTATACAAGCTCAAATATTACATATAGCAAAAAGCTTGAAATTAATTTAACAGTTAAAAATATAAATAAAATTACGTTAAAAGAAGATGCAAAATTAACGTCAATGAGTAGATTAAATTTTATTGACTTAACCTTTGTAGCTTTAGATGATGCTACTTATAATTTAGATATAGAAGCTGAAAATTCAACCTTCAGTCTTTATAGAAGTACTTCGGGGAGTGTTCATTTAAAAGGTAAAAAATCTGTGATGGTTTTCAATGAAAATGTATTTTTAAAAGGTGAAATTGTATTAGATGAATTAGAATTAACAACTAATAATCGTACAGATATCAATTTATCAGGAGATGTAACTAAATTAAAAATTAAAGCAACTGGATCTTCAAGTTTGAAAGCTAAAAATTTAAAAACTAGTTATGCAAACTCAAATTCAGAAAATACTGCAAATCTTTACATTTATGCTGCAAAAGAGATTGAGATATACGCCAAGGATAGAAGTACCGTATATGTATATGGCCAACCTGAAATAAAAGTTGCTGGATTGATAGGTAAATCACAGATTATTAAAAAGTAAAAAATATACAAAAAATGTACAAAAAATATGTTAATTTTATACTTGATAGGAGTGTCCTTTAAAATTTTAATATATGAAATTTAAGACTTTTGTTGCGATTTTATTCGCAACTTTAATTGTGATTTTTTCGCTTCAAAATGCTGAAGTGGTGGATGTAAAATTTCTATTTTGGAAATTGTCTTTTTCAAGTGTTATTGTAATACTGGGAAGTTTTTCAATTGGAGTTTTGGTAGGTGTTTTAATTTCAGTCAAAAGAAAAATACTATCTAAAAAATAATATAATGGCCAAAATAAATTCTGTTTTTTTAGAATCAATTCCCGAAATTATTAATGTAGGTGATGATATATCTGATATTATTATTAATGTACAAATAGAATTTCATAAGCTAGATATTTCTTTAAAAATGGAGTATTTACTTTATTTATTTGTATATGATGTTCATGGAAAGGTTGATATACCAGTTATTATTGGAAATTGGGATGAAAGTAATGTTTTGGGAATATCTCTTGATAGAAAAGATCACCTTTTGGGAAAGAAAATGTTAAATATTAAAGCAAATAAAACGACTATTAAAATGCAAACGCCTATAGCTCTTAAATTGGGGGAAATAAAAAAAGGAGCTTCAAATTCATCAAGAGAATTAGAAGTTTTTGCTACTTTAATTCCAGCAATAGGAAGAGCTTCTAAATGGTCTGAACCTTTTGAAACTAATTTAGTTTTTTAATTTTTTTTTAATAATTAAATATTTTATTTAGACTCTAAGAAAGTTATTTAATTGATTTTGAAGTCAATGTGTTCACAAATAATATGTTGCCAATTTTGTCATAACCTTCAAATAGTTCAATACTATTTTCAGATTTTATCATTCCTTCATGAAAACCAATCAAAGTTAAATCTGCATCTGATGAGTTCTCATTAATTAAGTCTAACCTGCTTTTGTTTTCGTCAATAGGTAATACTCTAATGTTATTAGCTGAAATTGGTAAACGACCAGAAGAAGTTAATTCAATTAAATTTTGTTCTTCTTGTGCAATATTTTCTTTAGCAAAAGTTGCAAATATTTTAATTTGCCCTTTTTTCCAATCGGGATGCCCTAAAATAATATAGGATAACAGAATCATTAAATTCGCATTTTCATAATCTACTTTACGTATCCAAATATGAATGTCTTTCTTATAGCCAAATCCTTTATCAGAAGAAGCTAAAATACATAAATCATATTGTGCGCTTTTTAAAACACTAAAATTATCAATTATGGTTGTTAACCATTCTTTTTCTCCTTTTTTATATTCAAAAAGCATCATATTATTTGGTTGTCCAGAGATGCCAGGTTGTTGAATTGCTTGAATAATTGCGGATGTGTTAGAGGGTGAAATTAATGTTTCAATAAAAACGTTATTTTTATTTACTGCTGCTGATTTAATTAATTTTTCAAGTTTTAATTCAGCATTCTTTTTAGTTTCTGTTGAAAAGTAGTCTTTTTCAAAATGGATATAGGTTCCAAAACCATATCTATATGAGATCCATTTCATCATTTCCATAGCTCCAAAGCGTTCAAAACTATCTTTTGATAGGCATAATACTGCAGGTCTCCAGGCTTCTACAGTTTTTTCTTTTTCAGTTTTTTGAAGAAATACTTGAATAGTTCTACTAATTTGGTGGATAACACCTTGAAAAATTGTAGCCATACCTTTTTTATTATCATTTTTCATGGTAATATAAAAATATAAAACAACCATTAATACAATTGCCGAAAGAGCATAGGGCGTATTAATTTTAAACATTAAATAAATGCTCATAACAGCACCCAAAAGAGAAAGATACCATTTAGATTTAAAAGAAGGGCGATACGATGGGTCTGCCGCAAAATGTTGCATGAATGAAATTAAACAAAGCGAACCATAGGTAACCATGAAAAACATGGAGATAATTTCTGCTACAGCATTAACATCACCCATTAACACAAAAACCAGCGCAATTCCACTAGTTAAAATGGTTGCATTTCTGGGTTCGTTATTTTTAGCTGTCCCTTTTGCAACCCAAATATTCAAAAACTTGTTTGGGAATACATTATCCCCTCCAATTGCTTGTAAAGTACGAGGAGCAACCATAAAAGAACCTAATGCAGATGAAATAGTTGCAGCAGCCAAACCAATAGGTATAATTGGACCCCACAGCGCAATTTTACTCATTATTAATTGATCATTTATCAAGTCACCTGCGCTTGCGGAAGATGTTAATTTTAAAGCAATAAAAACATATATAATCATTCCTACAATGGTCGCTGCAAGTGTTCCTAAGGGAATAGATTTTTTAGGATCACGTAAATCACCCGACAAACCAACTCCTGCAGTTATTCCAGTAAATGCAGGGAAAATAATGGCGAAAACATAAAAGAAACCTTTATCAGAAGAAACATTATTAAATAATAAAGAACCATCAAAAACTTCACTGAAAGGGGTTGATCCCATAAAGAAAAGTATTAAAGAAAAAGCTAATATAGCAACTACAACATACAATGCTTTCATTCCTAAATCTGCACCTTTTGTAACCATCAACCAAATTAAGAGCAGTAATGCAGGGATACTAAATAATCGATTGTCATAAAGTTCATACCCAAATTCTGATGCAACCCATGGTTTTATAGCTTCAAAAGCTTCTGCAAATGCTATCACATAAAAAGCAACGCTGATTGCTTGTGACAGGTATAAAGTTATACCTATTGCAGCTCCAATATTTAAGCCGAAAGATCTAGAAATTATAAAATATTCACCACCACCTTCAACTTTTTGATTGGTAGCAATTTCAGCCAAAGCCATTGCAGTTGGGATGGTAACCATATGGCCGATTAAAATAATTAATAGTGCACCTATAAAACCTACTGAACCAACAGCAAATCCAAAACGTAAAAACATAACGGCTCCTAATATTGTTGAGATAGCAGTTAAAAAAACAGGAAGGGTTCCGAAATTAGCTTTTGATGAAATTAGTGTTTTACTCATAATTACAATGGAAAATAATGATTTTTAAAATAATGAACTATTGGTGTGACACAAAATAAGAAATAAGTCACTAAAAAAATATTTTTTTCAAGATTTAATTTATAATAAGTTTCCAAAATAAGTAGAATATTCATTTTTGTATAAAATGATAGGAGCTAACTTATAAAAAATAGATTTTAATCTTTTTTTGAAGTGTATAGTGGGACTTTCTTCAGCTATGCACAGAACTAGTTTCTTGTCCATATTTTAAAAAAAGTTATTACCAAAAAAAATAGATTACCTTTTCAGATAATCTATTTTGAGCCGATAGAGGGACTCGAACCCACGACCTGCTGATTACAAATCAGCTGCTCTAGCCAGCTGAGCTACATCGGCTTTTATTGTGGGTGCAAATTAAATTACTTTCAGAATAATATGCAAGTATTTTACTGTTTATTTTTTAAAGAATCTACAGTTTTATTTTCGAAGGAAAGTAATAATTTAAGTATTAAATAATTGTAATAATTTCTTAACTAAAAATAAAGTTTGTTTTAGGTTCGTGTTTGTTTGAGATTATATAATTTGAAGTCTTTTTTTGAATTTTAAATTAATTTTTTTTGAGCTGTTTTCTTCATTACATTTTCTACAATTTCAAAAATTTGTTTTTTAAGTCTTTTATATTTTTTTCATAGTTATCTATTTCAAGTGCTAATTTTTTATGATTTTATCGAAAGTTTGTATTGCTATGAAAGCTATTATTTTTTTATAGTCTTCCAAATAATTTAATACTTCTTTTTCTAAATCTTCATAATTTAAATTAGAAGATTTTAGTTTATTACTTAATTGTTTTTTTGCTGGTGAATATTTTTAAGAATTGAATGTCTACCTTCCTCTAAACTTTCAAGATCTAAAATAAATAATTGTATGTGCTCAAATAAATTGGGAATGCTAGATTTGAAAGGATAGGTTTTTAGAAGGTATTTAAAAATGGTAATTCTATTTTAATAAATTTAAATTAAGAAACCCATAATGAAATATAATAAAGAAGCTCATTAATACTTTTGTTTTGACTAAATGTTACATACTTTAATTCTGATTTCATAGTATTTTAATTTTAGCAGCTATCTAAGTACTATATTATGAGGGTAAATTAAAAGTGAATTTTAAAAGTGTAGTATTCAATTTTACGAAAATAAGCGACATAGAAATTTTTCAGAAGCTTTTAAAATATTTTATCTATGATTATTTAATCATTATCATTATCTGAAGCAATTTCAAAACTGCCTTCAAATTCAAGCGAAGGAAAGTCTGCATCTTTTATGAGGTTTTCTGAAGTTGTGATTTTAAAATTGATGTTGTCATTTGTTTTTAATTCCCAAACAATACCTTCAGCTTCTGGGAAATTTGAATTTTCTTCCATTTGTGTACCAAACAATCTTTTCAGTATATTTCTATCTGAAAGGCCATTGCTAAATAATTTTAATAAAATTTCTTTGGTTATTTTAATATTTGCGTTTGCATCAATTGGTTTTATCGAACAATCAATTAATGTTGCATTTGCGCTTGGGAATGTTCCGTTAAAGGCTTTATAAAGCAGCTGATTGCAATTAAATAAGGCATATTGAAGTTCTATTTCAGGATATTCTTCACATACGGTATCAATAAGCATATCATTTGAAATCTGTTCAATTTGTCCTTCTGTTAAAAGTTTCCCTAGTTTATGTTGCAATACAATAACCGCAGCTTCCTTGGGTTCAAAATCAGTAATTGCCATTAATAATAATTCATGTAAAGTATCTCTTTTTGCAGTTTCGGCTTCTGGAAAATTAAATTTTTCCAATAATTGAAGGCAATCTTCTGTTGTCCAGTATTCTTTTATTTCATCAACAGTTTTTATGCTGTTTATTTTTATGTTGTATTTCATCTATTTATTTTTTTAAGGGTAGTTGTAATTATTGAATTTATTACTTATTAATTTCTTTTGAAGAGCTTTTCAAAGAATGACTTCTTTACAGGTTTCTTATCTTTTTTATACTTATCAGCATCTGTCTTAGCTTTATTATTAAACAATCTATTGAAGAAACCTTTGATACCAGTTTCCCTATAAGGTTCACATTGCATAAAGGAATAGATAGCATCGGGTAATGCAAATGAAGTGAGATACCTTTTTCTTAATGCATTATCCTTTTCAATTCCTTTTAGTACTTGTGCAACAATTGGCAATGCCAAAGATGATCCTGAACCCTTACCACTGTAAAAGTGAACATCAGGCGTACTGGCACCTACCCATGTACCTAACACCAAATCAGGAGTATATGCAATAAACCAAGCGTCAGAATAGTTTTGAGCGGTTCCTGTTTTACCTGCAAGTTCTGCTTTAATTCCATATTGGTTGCGTATTTTAGTTCCAGTTCCTTGATTAATTGCTTGTTGTAAAATGGCTGTTATCGTCTGAATTGTTTCAATACTAAAAACTTCTTTAGGTTCTGGAGTATCTGCAACATACAAGATGCTACCCTTAGCATCGGTAATTTTATCAATCATTTGTAAATCATTAGTTTGACCCTGATTAGCGAAAGCACCATAAGCTTTTACAATCTCAGAAAGGGATAAATCGAGCGTACCAAGGGCAATTGATGGTGCATTAGTTTTAGTTAATGGAAAGTTTAGCTTTTTACAAGTATTGAGAAGGTTTTCTCTACCCAATTTAAAGTATAAATCAACTGTTGGAAGATTCATAGAGTGGGCTAATGAATACCACAAAGCAACGTTATTATCTGGGGTAGACGCATGGTCAAAGTTTTTTGGCTCCCAATTCTCAAATTCCGGATATTTTTTTTCTTCATTTTCAAGATATGTACAAGGTGTAAAACTGTTTTCAAGCGCTGTGGCATATAAAACAGGTTTAAAAGCTGAAGCTATTTGTCGATGGGAAAGCACCATATCAAAAGGAAGTGTTCTGAAATGATTGCCTCCAATCCAGCCAATAACTGCTCCATTTTTAGGATTGGTAATCAGTACCGCAGCATTTAACATTTTATAATAATGCCATAAACTGTCTAGCTTACTAATATTTTTGGCTTGTGTACCTTCCCAATTGAACACCTCAACATTTCTTTTTTGCAAATCCTTCTCCTTAGCTTGCCGCTTTTGTTTAGCGTACCATTGTTTTTTAAATTGATGGTTTTTAAGTTCTTTATCCAGTAGTTGTTGCATACTGGTTAGCTGCTTTTTAATCGCGTCAGATGTCAGCTCTTGAACTTGCATATTTAACGTAGTATATATTTTTAGTCCATCTTTTTCTAGGTTATATTCTTTGCCAGTAGTAGCTTTGATAGTTTCCAACAGCTCCAATGTTTTCTTCTTTACCTGATAAACAAAGTAACCTGTTGTAGCTTTTAAATCAACGTTTTCATAATCTAGTTTGAGGGGTGATTTTTGCAGACTATCAGCAACTTTGGCTGATAAATAATGCTGTTTTTCCATCAAATTTAAAACTAGGTTTCTTCGATCTAAGGAATTTTGAGGATTTAATCTGGGATTGAAATACGTATTGGCTTTTAATAAGCCTACCAACACAGCAGATTCTTCAATCTTTAATTGACTGGCTGATTTGTTAAAATAACGGCGTGATGCTGCTTCTACTCCGTAAACATTTTCTCCAAAAGGCACCGAGTTGAGGTATAATAATAAGAGTTCTTCTTTGGTATAAATTGTTTCAATTCTAGAGGCAATAATAAGCTCTTTTATTTTGTTTACAGGAAGACTTAAAATACTGAAATTAGTACGACCATAAAGATTTTTAACTAATTGCTGGGTTAGCGTACTCCCTCCGCCACTGCTAGAATTACCGAAAAGTATGCTTTTTAAGAAAACACGGAAATAGCTTTTTGTGTCATATCCTTTATGTGTATAAAACCGCTTATCTTCTGTTGCAATTAGGGCGTTTTTAAGATGCTCAGGAACTTCTTCCCAAAGAATATTCGTACGGTTTTCTGCAAAGAATTTTCCTATTAAAATAGTGTCAGAAGAAATTACTTGTGATGCTTCTTCATTACGGATGGATGTTAAGGCATTTTTATCAGGTAAAAACCCAAAAACACCAAAGTATACCAGTAAAAATAACAATCCTGTAAATAGAATTACTGTAGTTATAAGAACAGCTAAGTATTTAATAAATTGTTTAATGTAATTTTGAATTTTAAGCTGCATAAATTTAATTCTAATGGTAGTTATAAAAACGGTGAATTTTAAAAAAAAGTGTCAAGAATTTAAATTCTTGACACTTTTTTAAATTCAAATAATATTCTAAAACAAGTTACTGAATTTAGTTTTGTGGTACAATGTCAATAATAACGGTTCTATTATAAGAACGTTCTTCTGGAAGTTTATTTCCAAAAGGCGCTGTATTTTCATTTTCACCCAATCCGGTTACTTCAAATGTAACTCCAATTGTGCCTAATTTCAATACACTGTTTTGTAAAGTTGTTTTAACATCATTTGCTCTTCTTACAGACAATTTTTGGTTGTAACCTTGTTCCCCAATAACATCAGTATGACCGTGAATGATCACTTTTGCATTGGCTGGAATTTTGGGAGCCACTACTTCTGAAAGATATTTGTTGTACATAGCGATTGCTTTTGCATCATCAAATTCGTAAAGAATACTGAATCTCATTCCTTCTTCAACTATAGAAGGTTTCCAAGCTACAATATTAACAGTTGATATTTTCGTTACAGTATCACCGATTTTGTTTGTGCCAATCATTTTCACTTTATAGTCTCCTTCAGTATTTGTTCCTAAAATAGTGTTTCCAGAAATACTCACTTCTTCTTTCGTGTATGGACCCAAATTTTGTACAGTTCCATCTTTATCTGTAAGTTCCATTCTCCAAGTGCTAAATGCTTCATCTGCTCCGTCAACTTTAAAAGTAACGTAACTTTCAATTGGTGCATCTGGCACAGTAATAATTTTTACTGGTTTCAAAGGAGCATCTGGGCCACTTTGGAATTCCATTAACAAGGCTGGAGAATTACTTTCAACAGATACTCTGCGATCTCCTTCTTTAAGAAGTACCAAATCACGTGTTCCTCCTCTTTGTTCTGCCGCAACTTTTGGTTTGTTTCTTCCTTCAATGGCAATTCTATTTGCATCAATTGCAAATACATCAACCAAATATTTTTGAACTGATGCTGCCATTAATTTTCCTTCTGCAGGACCATTTTCTGAAGATCCAACCAAAACAATTGTTGCGTTAGGGTTTTTTCCCATACGGTCACCCAAAATATTTAAGATATTGTAATAAACCGTCATTTCACGTTTTGAACGACCTGCTAATTCTGCATTAGGAGCAAATACTTCAACTTGATCTTCTTTAAAGTTTTTTACCTGATTTTTATTCAACAATACATAACGTTTTGAAATATCTGTTGATTTTTCATCGAAATAAATATAGTTACGCAATGGGAATGTTTCTGTAATCCTTGGTTCCCCAGGAACATTCAAAGGAGAATTAATCGTAAATTCAGTTATAGGAGTCACAAATACAACTTCCTCTACTTCTTCTATGAAAATTTTTTCCCCAACGCCCAATTTAAGAACAACACCTGCTCTAACAGTGGTAAGATTCCAAGTTTCTATTGAACGTGGATTTTGTCCAAAATAAGGATGAAAAGCTACAAAAGGTGAAAGTACCAATTGTGTTTTATTGGTAGTTTTAGACAAAGGAATATCATATCCTGCGCCAATTTGTGCAGAGATTATTGTTTTTTCAATAGCACTAAAATCTCCATTAACATCAGCTGGTGCTACCTGGTTTGGAAAATCTGGATTTATTCCTTGTTGATACGTAAATGCTTTGTTTTGGCTGAAAGCAAAACGTGGTCCGCCATATAAATAGAAATTTCCTTTAGTTGGCGCAAAACGCAAACTTGGTTCTATAGTAATATAACTTAAGTCGGTTGACAAGTCGGCCGGACAATTACAATCAGTTAATTGTTGGTCGAAATCACCTTTGCGGCTGTCTAATCCTGCTTGTAAAATAAATCCGAACCTTGTGTCAGGTTTGTGAAATTCTATGCTAGGCGCAAGAAACAATCCAATGCCATTACCTTTATGAAAAGTGGTTGGAGGCGTAAAAGCTGCATTCAACTGTTGTGTTGAACCATCATAGAAATTAAAGTTTGCTCCACCGGCTAAACCAAAATACCAAGAAGGTTTTGAGTATTGTGCTTCTTGTGTTTCCTGTGCCTGAAGTGGCGCTTGGATTCCTGCAAAAATGATGGCGCCTATTGCAAGGCTTTTAAGGACTTGTTTAAGGGACCACTTAAGGAGTGTTCCCTTTTTTAAAGTTGTTTTATTTTTCATTATTTTATGAATTAAAGTTTATCAAATGTGATTATGTTTAAAAATATTCCCCCCGAAGGGGGAACATCTAAATTTTATTAAGGTTTAACAACTGTGCTTGCGTTTAAAGTAACCGCAGTTTGTGATAATAATATACCTGAAACTGTTGTTCCTGTATTCACAGAGATTAACGTTTGAGCTATAATATTCCCTTTGAATTGAACATTAGATCCAAGCAAGGCTTGGGTAGCTGTTACCCAGAAAATGTTTTTGGCTTGTGCACCACCTGCCAATGTGATAATAGCATCATTATTAATGGTAAAATCATTTGAAATCTGAAAAACCCATGTGTCATTTGGTCCTCCCGAAAGGGTTACACCTGCATTTGTGATCAAAAGTCCTGTATCCCATTTATATAAGCCAGGAGCCAAAGTCATACCGCTAATATCTCCTGCGCCCAAAGCAACAATAACATTGGTTGTTAAACCATTTGCTGTAGTGAAAGCTGTTTCCTGATCGGAAATCGCAGTGGTTAAATAGGTTGGAGTGGGTGGTGAATAATCTGCTGCGTATATTTTGCCTACCACATAACTCGATGTTGAAAATTCATTGGAAACATCCATTATTTGTGAAAATCCGGTTAACCCTGTTTGGTCAATTGGACTAACTCCAATATTACCAGTAATTGATGTAACTCCAGTATTTGAGATTCCTGATTTTGACAAAATGACAAAATCTCCGGCAGTTCCCAAATCAATTATACCAGGTCCAGTAGCACTACCAGTTAAACTAAAGTTTGCCGTAATATTTTTATTAGCATTCATAAGCACTGTTAACGGATTGTTGGTTCCTGTTGCGTCACCGCTCCAAGAGGTAAATTCATACCCTGAATTTGGTGTGGCTGTCAGCACTACGTTATCTCCATTATTGTAGGTTAATTGATCAGGGTTTTTGCTTACTGATCCATTTTGAGCAGTTACATTTAAAGTAAAGCCGGTTCCTATTAAACTAAAGTTTGCCGTAATATTTTTATTAGCATTCATAAGCACTGTTAACGGATTGTTGGTACCTGTGGCATCACCGCTCCAAGAGGTAAATTCATACCCTGCATTTGGTGTGGCTGTCAGCACTACGTTATCTCCATTATTGTAGGTTAATTGATCAGGATTTTTCACGACAGTACCGTTTACCGCAGTTACATTTAAAGTGAAAGCAGTTGCTATTAGACTAAAGTTAGCCGTGATATTTTTATTGCCATTCATAAGCACTGTTAACGGATTGTTGGTACCTGTGGCATCACCGCTCCAAGAGGTAAATTCATACCCTGCATTTGGTGTGGCTGTTAGCACTACGTTATCTCCATCATTGTAGGTTAATTGATCAGGATTTTTCACGACAGTACCGTTTACCGCAGTTACATTTAAAGTGAAAGCAGTTGCTATTAGACTAAAGTTGGCCGTAATATTTTTATTGCCATTCATAAGCACTGTTAACGGATTGTTGGTTCCTGTTGCGTCACCGCTCCAAGAGGTAAATTCATACCCTGTGGCAGGTGTAGGCGTTAGCACCACTGTAGCTCCATGATTATATGTAGCTTGTACTGGGTTTATTGCCACAGTTCCATTTACTGAAGTTACTTGTAATGTGTAAGTGTTGATTACAAAATTGGCCACTAAGGTTGTGTTTGCATTTAACGCGAATGTATAATTTGCAATGGTTGAAACTTCAACTCCGGCCAATGTCCAGTTAACAAAAGTATATCCTGTATTTGCAGTTGCTGTTGCAGTTACACTAGTTCCGGTATCAAATGAACCTGATCCGTTTGTTGATCCGCCTTCAACAGGGCTTGATGATAAGTTTACAGCAAATTGAGTTGGAGGTATCAAACTGTAATTTGCAACCAAAGTTCTGTCCGCAATTAAAACAAATTCATAATTTGCGCTTGTAGAAACTTCAATTCCGTTATCTGTCCAGTTTGTAAAAGTATATCCTGCATTTGGCACGGCTGATACAGTTACTGCAGTACCTTGGTCAAATAAACCTCCGCCGGCAGTTACGCCGCCAAGAGCTGGATTAGATGATACTACAACAGTAAATTCTGGTAAAGGAAGCACAGTGACAAATGTCCAAACATAATCTTCTTGTAAAGCGTTTCCTTTTAAATCTTTAACCAATGTTTTAATTGTACCTGTATATTTCGTGTTTAAATCAAGTAGAGACGAAGGTGTGAAAACAGCTGTTGAATCTGTATACGTAACATTTCCATTAATTAAAGTATCGCCATTTCCTACGGTAAATGAAGTTTCTGTAATTGTTGAAGGATTCATTTTCTCATTGAAAGTTACCGTGATAACTGGATTAAGAGACACGTTAATTGCGCCGTCTTCAGGAACTGTTGAAACAACAAGTGGGCAAACGCCATCGATTTGAACAAAATCGTCATTTGCACAGCTTGAAAATAATGCAATAAATAGTATTGCAAAGGGTAAAAATAATTTTTTAGTGAACATAATTTTTAATTTTAGAGTTTATAATCATTGTTTTTGGGGTGAAGAAATTTTTCATAGTACAAAGGTGGGTACTAAAAGGAGTAAAAGTATTACACAATTTTAGCTTAGAGTTGTATAATTCACACATTGTAGTTTTTGTGAAGGGAAATAGATTTTTTCTATGGAAGGGATTTAGCTGCTTGAATTATAATCTGTTTTATTAGAATGAATGATTGTTTTGACTTTATGATTATTTACAATCAAATGAGATTTTTTATAAAATCTAAAAAAACAGCTATACAAACAAAATTTTCATTAAGAAGTATATTAACCCACTCATATAGTAGATAATAAATCCAACAATCAAAAGAACAACAAAAATTATTACGATGTTATAAAGTAATTTTTCCATAATTTTTGATGTTAAATTGTTAATTCATTATTGTATTTCTGTATTTATTGATTATTATGAGAATAAAAAGTTTCCAAATGCTTTTCCAAGCTCATCCATATCCTTACTAAATTCTACTTTGAAATTTTCCCACTGCTCTTTACTATCAGCTTTGAAAGCATCAATTTTCTTTTTTAAATCACTATTCTTTTGTTCTAGAACAGTAATTTTCTTTAGGTAAGAAATTTGAGCGTCTTTTTTCTCAAGTGCTATTCTCGCTTTAAATTCAGCGATGCTTTTGTTGTTAGCAATAATTATATCTTCCTTCTCTTTACGATATTTTTCTACATCAGCTAAATATTCTTGATTGGCTTCATATAGCTCTTCATTGGCTTGTTGCACATTTTTTTCGGCATTATCTACCTTTTTGGCAGAGTTATTACAACTTGTTAAGATTGCGCATGTCATAAACGTGATGGCAGCCAGCAATAAAATTGATTTTTTCATATTGATAATTTTTAATTGGTTTATATTTAATAAATCTTAGATAATCTGCTAAAATTATAATTGAGAAATGAGTTTTTGTATTTCCTCTTTTGTTTTACCAAGTCTAATTTGAAGCCTACCTAACATTTCATTTTGTTTACCTTCTGTGAGTATCAAATCGCTGTCAGTGAGCATAGCGAATTTTTGTTTTAATTTCACTTTTGTTTCAAACCAGTTTTTTTTTAAATCAGCAGATTTTTTCATTTGTCATTTTACGCTAATAGTTTACTACTCTTCATATGGTAAAGGTATGTCACATTATTATTTGGGATATTACATAACTTTTTAAATAAGTTGCATAATTCACACTTTTACTGCAGTAAAAGTTTAATTTCAAATAGGTTTTTACACCTAATAGTCTACAGTTTTTTTACTGATTTTATTAAGAAATGTTTATTTTAGTGGTTAATTATTGCAGTAATTGGAATTATGCATTGTTATATTATATACCTTATAACCTCTTTTTTTAAACCCATTGAAAACAAAAAAACCATCTTTTTAGATGGCTTTTTTTAGGTTGACTATTTTAAATTTAATTTGGACCAATAACAGTATTGGCATCAAGAATAACAGCGGTTCCTGCTAAAGCTCTTCCTTTAAAGGTTGCTCCTGTTTGAAAAGTAATACCTGTCCATGATAATAAAATACCTTCAAAATGAGATTTGGCTCCAAATGTTGCTTCACCAGCTACTTGCCAGAAAATGTTTTTAGCTTGTGCTCCACCTGCTAGGGTAATATTTACATTCGCACTCATTCCAAGATCACCTGATATTTGGAAAATCCACACATCGGCTGCTCCACCAGAAATAGTAACATTTGTTGGTAAAGTTACTGAACTTGTGAATTTATATAGTCCTGGAGTCAGTGTTTTGCCACCAAGATTTCCAGTTCCCAGATTAAGGAAATCAGGTGTTGGTCTACCAGCAGCATCAGTATATGCTAATATCATATCTTCAACAGCAGTTGTTAAGTTGCCTGAAGTTGGTGTAACCATATCTGCGGCAAATACTTGTCCTGTAATTTGTGCAGATGTTGCATATCCGGTAAAATCTGTTAATGAAAATCCGGTTATATAAGATGTTGCTGCCGGACTTAATCCTAAATCTCCTGTAATTTTTGAAGTAGGACTGTTATTGATAGCTGTTTTAGCAAGAATCACATAATTTTCTGATGTTTTAAGGTTTACTATTGCTTGATTTACAGAGGCATTTTTAGTTGTGAAACTCCATTTTTTTTCAGCAGGAATTGGGTTGCCAGCTAAATCTTTTGCTCCGGTCGTAATTAAAACAGTATAAGTTGTACCAGCAGCCAAGGCATTTGTTGGTTTAAATGTTGCAATTTTTCCAGAATAAGTCACCACACCAGGGACTACCGTAGTTCCTTGTTTTACGACAAATGTTGTTGTATTAATTGTTGAGGCATCCATTTCATTAGTAAAAGTTACTGAAATGTTCCCTGAACGCTCCACATTTGTTGCGTTGTCTGTAGGGGTGGTAGTATTTACAGTAGGTGGAAGATTTACATCGATGTTCTCATCTTCTGAGCAACTGGACAGTAAAACAACTGATGCCAGCGCAAGGGTTGATAAAATAGTTTCAAATTTCATGTTAGGGTGTATTAATTATTGTGTAAAATTATCACATAGCAAAGTTAAGTTGATGAACGCTTGAGGATGTTACATAACTTTTTAAAAAAGTTGCATAATTCACACATTGAATTGTTATAGAGTGTTTTAGTGGAAAAGCGATTTAAGTGTTAGGAAAAGACATTAAAGACTTAGAAACTAGAAAATTAAAAAAGGAGAGTTTAGAATTTGTAGTACTTCATCTAAATTGTTCTCTCCTTTCAACATTCCCCTCATTATTTTTAAACTGAGTTGTTTTTAAATTTATTCTGGTTTGTTAACAGTATTCATTTGTAGGGTTACAGCAGTTTGAGCTAACATTCTTCCGTTTATTGAAGCACCTGTTTGCATATTGATACCTGTTTGTCCTAAAATATTTCCTTCAAAATGACTTGTTGTTCCGAAAGTAACAGCATCAGAAACTACCCAGAAAATATTTTTAGCTTGAGCACCACCTTCTAAAGTAACTCTTACTCCAGAGCTCATTTTAAGAGTACCTGCAACTTGGAAAATAAAAATATCTGTTGCACTACCAGAAATCGTGATATCTGTTGGAATGTTAACTGAACTTGTGAATTTATAAAGACCAGGTAAAAGTGTTTTTCCACCAATAGTTCCAGCTCCTAAATTTACGTAATCTGGAGTATTTCTTCCGGCTGCATCAGTATAAGCTGTTTGCATATCACCAATTGCTGAAGTTAGCATAGTGGCACTTGTTGTTTTACAAGCAGGACCTGCAGCATCAACTGAAAATACTGAACCTGTTACTTCCGTACAATCTACTACCATAGCAGCACCTGTTATTGGACTCGTACCTATATCTCCTGTAATAGAAGATTTATAAACACTAGTAATTCCTGTTTTTGAAAGAATTACAAAGTTATCTGCAACTCCTAAATTTACTGTTTCTAAACCTGCTTTTTTTGATAGTTCATTTGTTGAGCTTTTTTCAAAAGATTTTTCCATTCCTAGAACAATAGAATCATTTGCTGCAGCAACTTCAGCCGTTAAAGATGCATCTTGATTTTTTGTGCAACTTCCAAGTAATACGAATAATAGCATTGCTACTATTGGGGTTATATTATTAAATTTCATAATGTTGATTTTAAACTGAAGCTTAATTGCCTCAGTTATTAATGTAACAAAGGTGACTTCATTAATTTAGGTATGGGTTACACAATTTTTTTAAATAGTTTCACAATTCACACATTTAATGAATTTAATTTAAACGATTTACTTTAGTTATCAATTAACTACAGTCTGTATTGTCTTATTTTAGAATTAATTTACGCAAACCAAATTCTAATTTAAATAGATCAAAAATTTATGTATAAGAATAAGTGACATAAAATCCCGCTTTTGCGGGATTTTAAAAGTGTACAATATATGTACGCCATTCTCCTTTTTCAATGCTTTTATAATTTTATTTTTTAGCAGATAATTGATATGATATTCCGATTATAATTTGTTCTGGTCTTGAATCTAATCGATACGTAACATTTGGTCCAACACCTGCAAATTCTACTTCATTTTGGCTAAATCCTCTTTCATATCTAACATCTATTCCTAATCTTCCAAGTTCTAAAGATGCCCCCAAGTTTAACCCAACTGTAAAATCATTTTCAATATTGTTATATGCAAAACCTTTAAAATCATTATCTAAAACATATTGAAATGCAGGTCCTGCAAACACATTTAAGGGACCAATCAGTTTAATACCAACTAAAACAGGCATATCTAATCTTGCCATTCTATAATCTACGGCTACTGAATTTAAAATGTATTTACTGGTGGTTTTTGTATAAACCAATTCGGGTCTCAAAAAAATGGGCCCCAGTCCTAATTTACCATAGACACCAAAATTATATCCAGATTTTCCGTTTCCTTTATTATCAATAATAGTTCCGGTTTCATTGATAAACTCTTTTAATTCACCTGTGGTGTTATAACTTAATCCGGCTTTTATTCCAAATCCACTTTGCGCATTTGCATAAAATACAATTGCTAATAAAGCAACTGATAATGCTAAAATTCTTTTGTTCATAATCTATTTATATTTATGGTTTATACTGGTTACTTTTAACTGTGACTTTAATCGCAGTCCTTATTAATTATACAAAGGTGAGGTTCATCCTTTGTAAAAAAGTTATATAATTTTAGAAATGAGTTACATTATTCACACCTTTTTTTATTTTTAAACATTAAAATATTTTATGGTATTAAATCTGAGGAGAATATTTCAAATTAAAAGAAAGTCTAATGAAGGTTATTACTAAATAAAACAGCATAACTTTTTTAAAAAAGTTATGCTGTTTATAAATTTTAAAAAATGTAAAGCTCTATGTAAGCGGTAAAAATGTGTGTTAATTATTTTTAACTTATATTTTTTTTTTGTCCATAGCAACAATTACAATTCCTCCAACCAACAATATTACACCAACAATTGGTGACCATTGCACAGGATGACTTTCTTCCACAGTCATTTTCATTGGACCGAAGTCAACTACCTTTTCTGTTGTTATATAATTAAAGCCTGTATAAATCATCATCAATATTCCTATTATAACCATGACGATTCCTATTGTTTTTGTTTTCATAATTTTATATTTTTAATTCGTTTATTAGGTATATTATTAGATTTAAATTTACAAACAAAAATTATCAATAAATGATGATTTTCTAGTTTTTGTTTTTTTATCAATTCTTATAGCTGCTTTTTGGCTAATGATAAGCTTATTGTGCAAAAAATTGGTTTATGCTTCATCTTTTGTAGTGCGCACCAAGCTGATGCCAGCAATAAAAAATACAATACCGAGTGTGCCAAAAACAACCAGTGTTTTAATTGCGTAATTACTGTTGGAACTATTTACGAATAAAATTGCAGTATAAATAAGACCACCAATGCCGAAGGCGGTAAGTAATGCCCCAAATATTCTTTTTAAATTCATTTTTTTTAGTTTTAAGATTTATCAGAATAGAAAACGTAATTTTTAATAATTCAAATCAGATTGAATTTTGTTTTTAAGATGTTAAGACTCATTATCATGAATCAATATATGATTTGTCCACCATTTTTCTAAAAACGAAATAATTTCTTTCGGATCAGGTGGATTAGCACTTAATAAATCAACATTATACATGGCAACTTTATATATATAGTTTCTATGAGAGTTTTTGTGTCTGGCTAATATAGGATAGGACAGTTTTCTCATGTATTCTTCTTCCCTTTTAAAGTGAATTAAACTATAATTTGTCATTTTTGTAAGAATTTTTGCAAATTCTTGTCTGTCTTTTTTATTTTCAATTAATTCAACCAAATCATTAAAAATTTCAAGCAATTTTTTATGATCATCATCTTTGGTTGAGTTTCCAATTGATAATTCGTTAGTCCAAACTCTTTTTTTTTTATTGTCCATAATAATGAAATTTTCATTAAATGTGTGCCAACTACATTTATATTTATCAAATTCAAAATTAGTATAACATGCTCCTTTTTTTTGAAACGTTAAAAAATATTGATTATTTAGATTGAAGAACAGTCTTAAAAACCAATATTTTTATACGCTATTATTAGCTGTTATAATTTAAAAGTAAGTCCAAATTTTCCACCTGAGAAAGCATTTCCTCCGCCGAATTCAAGATTTAAAGCTACTTTATCAGATAAGAAATATCTAAAACCAAATTGAGCTCCCAAGCCTAACTCAGAGCTGTAATTTCCAGTATAACCACTAGGAGATGAAAATGAATAGTATCCTAAATTAGGACCAACATATACATCCCATTGATGAGGAATACTTAATAACGTATTAAAATGATAGTTAAGATTTCCAGAAAATCCAATAACATTATGTTTGTAATCTTGGTTTTCATATTTGTTAAATGAACGATAAGAGAATTCAGCACCAATTGTTAAATCTCTACTAATACCATGGTCTAACCCTATATAAACAGGAACACCCCATTCTGATAATCCAACACCAACATTCAGTTGGTTTCCCCCAACCGATAAAGGACTTTGACTAAATGCAACCGCTGAAACTAAAGCAAATGTTGCTACTAAAATTAATTTTTTCATTTTTTTTAAATTTTAAATTTATTTCTTGTTTTTTATTGCCCTTCCCAATTAACCTAACAGTTATCAGATTTGTTTAACCAAACAAGCCGTTTTTAAAGTGGGTTCTGGTCTCCACTATTTTTTTGTCTAGTTTTTGTGATTTTATATTAAATAATTACTGCTAAAACTACGATACAAAGGTGAAAATTTTCAGGAAGGGAAGTGTTACATAATTTTATGAATAAGTTATATGATTCACACATTACACAAATTGAATTTTAAAATTTAGCCCGAACATTTATCATTAAAACTGATAGGTCTTAAAACCTGAGTTCGGTATATGAAAAAACAATAATATCTGAATATCAATCAAATAAGTCATCATTGAAGGAGGTACGACTGTGGTAATCTGTTTATTGATAGTGAGATTGCCACATTTTACTTGATAAAAGTAAAATTCGTGATGACACTATTTTTAATTTTTTTTGGATTAGTTAATTTTGAATAGATTCTGTCTGGCTAAAAAACAAAAGTCCGTTCAAAATAGAAACGGACTTCTGTGTTTTATAAGTAAAGTTATTGTTGTGAATTAAATATTGTCAGCATTATTAATATTTTGGACCGACACTATTTATTTTTAGTATTACATTCTTTCCATATACCAGTTCAATTGTTTTTCTATTTTATTGAATTCAAAAATACGATTAATATTTTTTTTTAGTCTTATAAAGGCTGTTTCGCTTTTTACCACATAATCAAACGCTCCGTGATGCATACAGCTTATGGCAATGTCAATTTTATCCTGCTGGGAAAGCATTACCACTGGAATAGTTGGATTTACGGCTTTTATTTTGTCTAATGTTTCTATGCCGTTCATCGCATTTTTGTTTATGTCATCCAGATAATAATCTAAAATAATTACATCTGGGTTATGTGATAAGTTTGCCATGCACAATTCACCTGTTGGGTAAGTTTCAATATCAAAATCGCCATGCCGAAGGAATTCAATTTCCATTAATTTTAAGTATACGGCATCATCATCTACTAGGAAAAGTTTTATCTTGCCTGTTGGCAAACTGGTTTTATTCTCGTTAGTCATTATATATTATTTTTAAATACATTAAAATCTTCTTCTAATTCACGGCATGCCTGCATACAAATTTCCTCAAGTTTCATGACCATTTCTGATATGTCATCTGTTTGTTGTTGCGGTTGCGTGCTTGCATATTTCTGAATTTCTCTTGCCATGTTTTCATAATCGACACTAATCCCCATTATTGAAAAGGAAGGAATCATTTTATGAACTGTTGCTTGTAACGATTTCCAATCTTTATTTAACAGACTTTGTTTCATGGTGCTGATTAAAGGTGGCGTTTGTTCCAAATAAAGGGAAATCATTTCCATCATAAGTACCTTATTGGATTTAGTGCGTTCATTCAAATAATTTAAATTGGTACATTTTATTTTTATAGTTTTAGCCAATTCTCTCACATCAGGTTCTATGGTAACTGGTGTCTTTTTCAAAAAACCTACCATTTTACTGTACAATAACCTGTCGTCAACAGGCTTTGCAATGTAATCATCCATGCCAACAACTTTGCATTTGGCCAAATCAACAGTAGTAACGTCTGCAGTTAAAGCAATGATTGGAATATTGGATTTTAGTTCATTTCGTATATATTGGGTAGCTTCAAATCCATTCATTTCTGGCATTTGCAAGTCCATCAAAATAAGGTCGTACGCTGTGGTTTGCATTTTTTCTATGGCTATTTTTCCGTTGCCGGCAATATCACATTCAAATCCAAAATCATCCAACAAAGTTCTCATCAGCAATTGGTTAAGTGGAATGTCCTCAACTACCAATACTTTTACATTTGTTATATCAGTATCCAATCCCATAAGTGGCGTTTCTATTTCTACTTTAACTTTTGTTTTCAAAAAACTTAATGTAAAGCAAAAAGTAGAGCCTTCATTAATTTTACTTGTTACACGAATGCTTCCACCTTGTGGTTCTATTAATTGTTTCACTATGGACAAACCCAATCCGGTTCCTCCATATAAACGTGATGTATTGCTGGATGCCTGTTGAAAGTTTTCAAAAATACTTCCTATTTTATTTTCAGGTATTCCTATTCCAGTATCAGAAATGGAAAATTCGACAGTCACTTTTTTATCATCTTCTGAAAGCAATTTGGCACTTACTGTAATTTTTCCTTTTGTAGTAAACTTAACTGCATTACTTATCAAATTCATGATAATTTGGTGTAATCTCACAGGGTCACCAACCAAAACGCCGGGTATTTTAGGGTCGTATTCTTTTACCAGTTTTAAATTCTTTTCACGAATTTTTGTTTCGAACAAATGAATCATTGCTGATATGGATACAGACATTTTAAATGGTATTTGTTCAAATGTCATTTTACCTGCATCTACTTTTGCGAGATCTAATATATCGTTGATGAGTACAATTAATGCATCACCACTTATTTTTATGGCCTTTAAATACTCTTTTTGTTTTGTAGTCAATTCAGTTTTCAACACCACTTTTGTAAAGCCAATAATAGCATTCATTGGGGTACGAATTTCATGACTCATATTCGACAAAAATTGCTGTTTTGCTTTCATAGCATTTTCTGCTATTATAGTGGCTTTTTCAGCTTTAATTTTTGCCTCTTCAGCAATGGCTGTTGCCATTTCAGCAAATATAATGGCTTCATTTAGTTCTGTAGCAATCCTTTTTTGTTCAGTAACATCTCTGGCAACAATAACAACGCCATCAACATTTCCATCATCATCTTTATAAACCGATCCGTTGAATAATACATCGGTAAGTTTGCCGTTTTTATGGCGAAGCGTAAGAGGAGAATTGATAACAGAACCATTTGCGAACACTTCTTGGTAAACAGCTCGCGCTTTTTGAGGTTCAGTAAAATAATCCAAAAAATCAGTGTCTGTCAATTCTTCCCGTGTTAGCCCTGTAATGCTTGTTAAAGCCTCATTCATATCTGTAATCTTACCTGCTGGGCTAATAGTAACCAAAGGGTCAAGACTGGCTTCAATAAGACTTAAAGAATATTGAGAATCTAATTTTATATCTAGGTTTGAAGCTTCAAGTTCTTTATTTGTTATTCCTTGTTTTATGGTCTCAATGTTTTGTAAGGCAAGCTCTTCATTGGCAAGGATCAACTCCGCTGCACGTTTTTCTTTTACTTTTGTTTGAAATACGAGTTCTTCGTTAGCAATAACCAACTCCGCTGCACGTTTTTCTTTCTCTATATTTTGGAATGCAAGTTCTTCATTGGCAATGATTAATTCAGCTGCTCGTTTTTCTTTTACTTCATTTTGAAAAGCAAGTTCTCCGTTGGCAATCACCAATTCCGCAGCTCGTTTTTCTTTTTCATTATTTTGAAAGGCAAGCTCCTCATTTGCTATAATTAGTTCAGCTGACCGTTTTTCTTTCTCATTATATTGAAAGGCAAGTTCTTCGTTGGCTATAACTAACTCTGCGGCCCTTTTTTCCTTTTCATCGTTTTGAAAAGCCAGTTCTTCATTGGCAATTACCAATTCAGCTGCTCGTTTTTCTTTTACTTCATTTTGAAAGGCAAGTTCTTCATTTGCAATAACTAGCTCTGCCGCCCGTTTTTCTTTTTCATCGTTTTGAAAAGCTAATTCTTTATTGGCAATTACCAATTCTTCTGCCCGTTTTTCCTTCTCATCGTTTTGAAAAGCCAATTCTTTATTAGCAATGGCTAATTCTTCTGCCCGTTTTCCTTTCTCTTTGTTTTGAAATGCAAGTTCTATGTTGGCTTTTCTTAAATCTTTCGCCCATTTTTGAACAGTAACATCTCTTGCAGCCGCAAAAACACCCAAAACATTTCCTACTTTGTCTTTATAAACAGAAGCATTGTAGGATACATCGGTTAAATTTCCATTTTTATGTTTTATGGTTAGCGGATAATCTACCACAAAACCATTTTTAAAAACTTGAAGATAGCCTTCCTGCGCTTTTTTTGGATCCGTAAAATAATCAGAGAAGTTAGTATTTATCAATTTTTTTCTTGAAATACCCGTTACATTTATTGATGCCTCGTTAACATCTGTTATTTTCCCTTCCAAGCTAATGGTAACAAATGGATCTAAGCTTGCTTCTATTAAGCTTCTGGTGTAATTTGTATTTTTGATTGTTTGTGGTTCCATTTATGTTTTAATACCTTTATAAAAGTGGGTAATTTTAATTTTTAAGCGTCTTACTCACCACTAATCTTGTTTCCAATTTCTTCAATCGGACTTCTTCTTTTATCTTTCAATTGTTTAAAATGAGAAGGAGTTAGTCCGGTTACTTTTTTAAATTGGTTGGATAGATGTGCCACACTACTGTAGTTCATTTTCCAGGCAATTTCTGTAATATTTAATTCCCCATAAATAATTAATTCTTTGATGCGTTCAATTTTATGGATGATTATAAATTGCTCAATAGTGGTTCCCTGTACTTCTGAAAATAAATTTGCTAAATAAGTGTAATTGTGTTTTAATTTTTCACTTAAAAAATCAGAAAAATTTATTTTGATGGCTTCTTCTGAATGATGCACCATTTCAATAATTATATTTTTTATTTTTTCAATCAGCATCGCTCTTTTGTCATCCATCAATTCCAGCCCAGAGTTGAAGAGTTCTAATTTTAGCTGGGCCCGCTGCTCCTCATTTAAATTTTCCATGATATCCACTTCGCCTAAATCAACTACAACAAAATGAAGTTGAAGTTTTCTTAGAGCTTCTTTCACCGCCATTTTACATCGGTTGCTCACCATGTATTTAATGTATAGTTTCAAATTTTTTGAATTTTTCTACAAGTTACGTTAAAGACTTGATAGTGATGCTTTTTCCATAAACATTTTTTTTTGGTTAAGATACTTAAACTTAAATAGTTCTTAAAAAATAAATAAATAATCACAGTCATAAATTAGTTGGTTTACACTATAATTAACATATATAAAACAGGTAAATATGTACCTGTTCTAGATTATTTACTCCTATGCTATTTTTGATTAAGAGATATTGGTGTTTATTCTTTCGGGATTTTCATTCAAATAAACGCCAATATCTTTATATGTAAAAATTAATCAAAAAATCATCAAAATTGTAAATAATATTTTATGTGAAGTCTACTATTTTTTGCTTTTATGTTTCCCTTTAGATTTCTTGTTTCCATTTCCAGATCTATTTCCAATATTTTTTTGTGGGTTCCCGCGATATCCTTTAGCGTATTTTCTTTTATGCTCTTTATAATAATTGTAAGGAGCTTTTCCACTATAATCTGTCATTACAACTTTATAGCCATGATATAAATCGTAATTTTTATATTGCTTTGGAAGCTGTTTCCTGTGAACCCAACTGTTTCCTGAGTAATAAATAAAATTAGACGATTGTATGTCGTAATAAGCTTCTACATCAGGCAAATAGTAATAACGCACATTTGAATATCCTGATGGGCCCCATTGTGGAGGCGTGCCAACGTTTAAATTCACAGAGATTTGTGCCTGTGCTTCACTTGCGAAAATTAATCCTATTCCGAGTATTAAATATTTTATTGCTTTCATCTTATTTGCATTATAATTTACTCTTAAAAGAGCTATACAAATTTGCGGACATTAAAACTCAAATGTGTTACATAACTTTAGACAAAAGTTGTATAATTCACACATTTTTTCAAAAATAGAGAGCTACCTAGGGTAATTAAATTGGTATAGCAAAAGACATTAAAGACTCTTAACATTATTCTGACTGAAGAATACCGTATTGCAGTAATGTATACACACAAATATCGGGGACTATTAATCCCCGATATATTAAATTCAAATTGTTTAAAGCTTAAAAAAAATTAAGAAATTTCTATTACTTTTGGTTTTAACCTCTTAGTTTCTTCTTTTTTAGCAATACTAAATTTTAAAATTCCATTGTCATATTTTGCTTTAATCTTTTCAGCAGAAACATTTTCAGGTAATTGTAATGATCTTTCAAAAGAACTGTAACTAAATTCTTTACGTGTGAAACCTTCCTCTTTTTCTTCTCTTTTAGACTCTTCTTTTTTTGCTAAAATATTTAAGCAGCCATTGTCAATGGTAACTTCAAAATCTTTTTTGTTAAAACCAGGTGCGGCCAATTCAATTTCAAATTCGTCTTTTTTTTCTTTGATATTCAAAGCTGGTTCATTCATTTTTTTTAACCAAATTCTATCATTAAATAGGTTATTTGCGTCAAAATCTAAAAAATCTGGTGTCAACAAATTTTCTAACGGGCTTTTTCTAAATTTTACAAGTGACATACTTTTACAGTTTTAAATTAGACATTAATTATAGTATCAAATTTATTTTGAAAGCAGGTCTTACAAAATGATATCTCTCATTTTGAAGTATGATAATTTTCAGTTACAACCTAAAAGTGCAGGCTTAACTAAATTGATGTAAAATAATAATTTTCAAGTAAATAGTATTTATAAAAAAACAGGAAGCCTTGGCTTCCTGTTTTCTGAAGAATTTTTAAATTTTTATCAAATTTAAAATAATTTCTTATGTCATTTCTTATGAAATAAAACTAAAATTATCTTGAATAAGTAACTAATTTTTAAGTTCTTCATTTTATCATTTATTATCTTTCAATAACAATAGATTTATTTTTTAGAAACAGGAAGTTTTACCTTCCTGTTTCCTTAATGAAAAAATTTTAGTAACTTTTTAAAATTGAAATAATCTTTCCAAAAACTTCTAATTCTATACATTAGAATACTAAATTAAATCCTTCAAGAAGTATCTAAATTTTTCCATTATATTTTAATTGTTGTGTAACAAATAAATTTATTTAAAGCTATTAAATTTATGAACTTTTATTTTAGAATATAAAATTATGTACTTTTTATAATTTATAAAATGATTAGCATCAGTATTACATATGATTGTTATCATATTTGTAAGTTAAAATAATACAATTCCATACCTCATATTTAGTAAGAAAATTCCTATTAAAAAAAGCAACATATAGATAAGCTGAACAAATTTTATATTAATATAGTTAAACCATTTAATGGCTCTTTTTGGAAATATAAATAAAACCAAGCCTCCAATCTCCCTCCCAAATATTATGGAATAAAATATTTAAGATACCAATAATAATAGCCATAAAGGATACAATAATAGCAAACTTTTGATCTTCTAAATCTTTAATAATTTGAAGTATTCTTTTGGGGTTAAAACTTAATATTAAAAAGAATATGATTAAATACCAACCCCAAAACTTTGCTAAAAAAACAGATATATTTTCCATAATGATGCTTTTTATGTTTACTCATGCAATACTAAAAACGGAATTTCAATATGGTAACTAATTTCTTCAACAGTTGGTTTAAATAAAATACGTTGAAAAAGATTTAAATTTTTTGCGACCATTATTATCATATCAATATTTCTGCTTTCAACAAAACATTGCACGCCTTCTTCAATTTTTCTATTTGTAATTCTATGAAAGCTATGTTTTTCATCCATAAAAAAATTGCTTAAAAACTCTTTATTCTCTAGTTGTGAATCTGTAAGAATTTCATCTTTTTTTGTAATGTGTAATATTCTAATGGTTGCATTGTACATTTTAGCTATCTCAGTAATACTATTTAAAATTTTGGGTAGGTAAAAAATATTATAATCTGTTGGGAAAGCAATTTCTTTAGGAATAGAATATTCGGCTTTTTCAGGAATTATTAAAACTGGGTGTTTTACTTTTGTAATTAAATCACCCGTATTACTACCTACAATTACTTCACTTAAACCGGAAGCACCTTTGGTTCCCATAATAATAAGGTCAATATTTTTTTCTTCAATATGTGTTTTTACAGCATCAATAAAACTATTATAACTTGAAAGTGTGTAGAAGTGATGTTTGGAGTTTTTAGGTAATTTTTCTATTTTTTGCATTAATTTCTTTAAAGCTTTTTTAGCTTGTTCTAAAATAGTTTTTTCAACAATGTCTGATGAAGTTAGTGTTGTGAAATCTCCTGTTGTATAATAAGGAATTAATGTAACGTGGAGTAAATAAAAATTACAAGTTGTTTTTTTGTAAAGTTCTAGAGCGTATTTAATTGCATTCCACGAATTTTCTGAAAAGTCTGTTGGAAGTAATATATTTTTCATTGGACTAATTGAATTAATGTTATATTCAAAATTAGTCTGGATAATTGTAGTTTAAAATGACATGTATCAATTGAATAAGGAATCTTAAAAATAGGGTTAATTAACTTTTTTTAATTTATCCATATTTAGTATTCTAATATTTCTGCCTTCTAAATCAATAATTCCTTCTTTTTTGAAATCGGAAATTGTTCTTATAAAAGTTTCAGTTGCAATACCAGCAATACTTGCAAGATCACTTCTTGATATATGAATACTTTCACCTTGTCTGGCTTTCATTTTTTCAGTAAATTGTAAAATTGTATTTGCTGTTTTTTTGCGTACTGAACTATATGCCATTTCAATTAAATTTTCTTTTATTTCTATTACACTATCAGAAAGATGGTCTATTAATTGAAGTGTTACTTCATGATTATTCATCAAAATATTTTTTAATTCATTTTTTGCGAGCCGTAAAATCTTTGTGTTTTCAATAGCAGTGGCTGTTTCTTGATAAGGAATATTATGAGAAAATGATGTGATACCAAAAAAATCATCTTCTTTATATAATGCTGTAATTAATTCTTTTCCATGTGTATCACTTTTATATGTTTTTACAACACCTGAATGGACTAAATAAACAAAATTTGAATTTCCGCCTTCGTTATAAATGATTTCTCCTGGATTAAAGGAGTATTCATCAACAGTTTCAATAAAATAATTTTTAAGATGGTCTAATGTTTTTAGTTGGTCTGCAATAGTTGTTTTAGTAGTGCTATTTTCTTTTATTATAGTAGCTTTAAGGATAGCAACTTTTGCCAGTCTACTTTCAATAGCACTAAATAACTCAGATTCATCAAAAGGTTTTGTAATATAATCATCAGCACCTAAATTCATTCCTTTCCGAACGTCTTCACGACTTGTTTTTGCAGATATAAAAATAAATGGAATATGTTTGGTTTCTTCTTCTTTAGAAAGAATTTGAAGCACGCCATACCCATTTAATTCAGGCATCATAATATCACAAATAATAATATCGGGTAAATGCTTTTTAGCTTCAGCAACGCCAATTTTACCATTTGAAGCGGTAATTACGGTGTAATTTGCTAGCTCTAAAAGTTCTGCTGTATTTTCCCTAACAAAAAGATCATCTTCTATTAATAATATCTTTTTCATACTGCTTTATTTAATGGTAATTTAATAATAAATATAGATCCTATATTTTCTTTGCTTTCAAAAGTGATAGAGCCGCCTAAGTTTTTTAAATGAGATTTTACAATATTTAAGCCCACACCTGTTCCTTGAATGTTTAATACATTTTCAGCTCTAAAATGACGGTTAAATATAAATTTTTGATCATTTTCAGGTATACCAATACCTTCATCAATAAACTTAAAAATAGTGCTTTCGGTATCTTGATAAATTTCTAAATCGATAGTAGTATTTTCTAATGAGTATTTTATGGCATTGTATAATAAATAGGAGAGTATAAGTTCTAAAATTTTCTCATCTTGGTATAATACATACTCATTAGTATCTGTTGAAATGTTAATTTTTTGTCCACTTTTTAAAAGCATATTAGCCTTATACACAACCTCATTTACAATTTTACTTAAGTTAAATTTGGTAAATTTATAAACAACATTGCTAGCGTTTATATTTTCTATTGCTAAGAAATCGTCTAAAATAGTATTAAGATAGTGAACTTTTTGCGTAATTGTTTCTATGTGCTTATCTCTTTTATCTTGTTGATTGCTTAATTTATATTTATCTAATAACATAGAAGAAGTTAAAATACCGCTTAAAGGTGTTTTAAATTCATGTGATACTAATGATAAAAATTTATTTTTTAAGCCGTTAAGTTCTTGCTCTTTTTGTAGGGCGTTTTTAATTTTAGCCTCCCTTTCATTTCTTTTTTTTTTTTCTTTTTTTAAATTAATATTAACTTCTTTTAATTGTCTAATCTTATTTTTTAATTTGGCTGTTTTTTCAATTACAGTTTTTTCAAGCTTAGTATTGAGGTTTTTAATTTTTTTGTCTGTTTCTTTACGTTTAGTAATATCAATAATTAATGCAATTACAAATAATTTTCCATCAATTTCAAAAGGATTTAAGCTAATTTTTATGGGGAATTCTTTTTTATTTTTAGTAATTCCATATAAATTTAGGTTATAATTTATATTTCGTATTTTTTTATTATTTAAAAAGTTTTCAAAATTGGTTTTATGATTGGATTGGTATTTTAAAGGAATTAAAATATTTACAGGCTGATTAATTAATTCTTCTTTTTTATATCTAAAAATTTCTTCTGCTGCATTATTTACGGCAACTATAAGTTGTTTATCATTCGCTATAATAGCACCCTCAGGTATAGCTTCAAAAAGTATATTGAAAATATGTTGATTGCTAAAAAACATAAAATTAATTTTATAGATGTTGTAAACATCTCAAATCCACCTAAATATAGTTAAAAAATAGCTAATTTGATTGAATAATATTAAAAAAAAATCCTTTTCACAAATAAGTGAAAAGGATTTTTTTTGGTCGGGGTGGCAGGATTAATTAAAATTCCATAACCCACTATAATTCAATTATTTAAACACTTTTAATTTAGTATGACTCACCTAATTGTACACTAAAGTCAAAAAGAACTATTTAAAAACAAAATATAGTTGTCTTTGCGGTGGCAAATATACAATTAATGTTAAAAAAATATAATTTAAATTAGTTTTTTTTTAATTTTTGGCAATCTTTTTTAGTCCACTGGGTTTAAGTAAGGTAGCACTTCTTAAACTAAGAAAAAAGTATGTGAGTTTTTTAAACTCAGTTCTTTGTTGTGCATTCATACTTTATTTATTCAGTATATTTAAGAAAATCTCCGCTTTCTTTTCTATTTCAGTTATCATTTTCGGATTTTTATCACTTTCTCTTAATGTCCAATATTTGTTTAAGTTCCATCGCATTTCTCGGTTTTCTCCAGTTCCAATTTGAGTGATAAAACCCCAAAACCATAAGTCATCCCAAATTTCAATTTCATTTCCACTATAATAATCTTTTATAGTTCTGTTAATTTTACTAAATGTCCAGTTATTGCTTTTATCTATATTTTTAAAAATTGCTATTATTACCGCATCTACTGGTAAATAAAATAAGTCGTTTTCAGTTAATTTTTTCGGAGCATCATTCCATATTTTTAATTCTTTCGGATATTTATTATTATGTAAATGATAAATGCTTTTTGAAAAAAGTGCAGAAGTTTTTTCTCCCCAACCACTTTGGATTTTCATTCCCTCATAAAGTCCTTTATAATTAGTAGTTATGTCCTTTTGTGGTTTTATTACACTTAAAAAACCTTCAAATGAGTTTAGTAAATCTTTATTGTAGTAAATTTTCTTGTAAAACGAAGAGAGATTGTCAATTTTCGGTTGACTTTGTGTATTTGCAATGTGGTAGAGTAGTGAAACTATATTTTCAAATGTGTTTTTTTGAGGATCAATTATAGAATTGTAATATCTTGTTTGTAATTCTTTATTGTATTTTCTATTGCTTTTTAAAAAGGCAAATAATTCTTTAAGTGTTTTTTTCCATTTAATATTCCTTATTCCATTTGGGTAAATTACCGTTTATATCAAAAAAAGTCTGAATTATACTTCCTTCAACTGAAACAGGAATATCATTGTGATTTTTATCAAATGTTTCGTACCAATAAATATCTAAAGTATCAATTTTTTCAGATATTAGTTTTTGTTTCCAACTCCTTTTTCTCGGTTCCTCAAATTGTTTTCCATTCACTAATCTGTCGAATATTCCACCTTTTCTTATCTTGGTTGTTCCGTTTTGTTTTATTTTTCCAGAAGAACCAATGTAAGTAAGTTCAACTCTTCCATTTTTCAGAGCATAAACAACATAAACTCCAATTCCATTTTTTGGTGCATTACATACACTATTTAATTCATCTTTTTCTTCAAAAAAGAAATGCCCATTGGACTTATATTTTGCTAATTGTTCAAACATTTAGTTTCAGTTTAGGTATGACGCACAACGGATTTCTTTATTTAGCACTATAAAAATAATGCTTATTAACTTTACTAAGAAACAAGAGGAGAACTAAAACGGGTTTTAGATTTAAGCTCTATTATAAGTATTAGTCCTCTTGTCTCTCTTAGGTTGCTTAGGACCACTTGGAATACTAGGTTTATTAGAACCCATTAAAGGTAATAGTCATAGCAACAATTATTAATTTAATTATAAAAATATGAAAAATTATGCAGATGTAATCGGTATTGATGTATCAAAATTAACAATAGATGCTCATATCCATAAAAAGGATGTCCATCGTTTGTTTTCAAACGATACAAAGGGATTTAAAAAGCTCTTAAGTTGGGCAGAAAAACAGCTAGGATTGATTCTTTATTTTTACTGTTTTGAGAATACTGGAAATTACTCGTTAAATCTATCCATTTACTTAGATGAAAGAAGTATTGATTACGTAGAAGAAAATCCTTTATTGATAAAGCGTTCAGCAGGTATTGTACGAAGTAAAACTGATAAGCTAGATTCAGCGATGATAGCCAGGTATGCTTGGCTTCATAGAGAAGAACTAGGTTTGAGTAGTGTAAGAGATACTAGACATCAAGAGTTAGGAAGGATATTAGCGTTTAGAGACCAGTTAGTGCGTAATCGAACTGGGATGAAGAGTAGTTTAAAAGAACTAAAATCACTTTTAAGTAGTTCCTCTACAGATTTATGTTGTAAGAGCATACACAGAAGTATAACTTACATTACAAAGCAAATTTTGACGCTTGAAAACAGAATGAAAGAACTCATAAAATCTGAAGATTGTTTAGAAAGAAATTTTACGCTTTTAAACAGTATCAAGGGAGTTGGGTTAATATTATCGTGTCAATTGCTGTATCACACCTCAAACTTTAATCGATTCAATAGTTGGCGGCAATTCTCAAATTATTGTGGTACAGCTCCTTTTGAATATAGTTCAGGAACGAGTATCAAAAGGGCTCATAAATGCCATCATATAGGGGATAGGAAAATGAAGACATTACTTAGTTTAGCAAGCGTTTCAGCGATACAATGTGATAGTGAACTAAAATTATATTATAAGAGAAAAATAGCAGAAGGAAAACCAAAATTGATAGCATTAAATAATGTTAGAAATAAAATATTGGCTAGAGTATTTTCAGTTATTAAAAGAGGAACACCTTATGTAGAATTGCATCAATATGCAGCTTAAAAAAAACGTGATAATATATTAGGATTTGACCTTGCGGGTTAGAGCATGAAAAGTAGCGGATTTGAAACCGAGATTTTTCATAGCTTTTAATTTTAGTTTAAATTTACTTTAATTTTTCTATTTATCATAAAATAAGCAATTTTTTATGCGCATTGTTAGGTTTTCGTGCTTTTATTTTCGCATTATTTATCTATAAATGTTGGATTTTATCCCTTTTTTGTTTGATTCATTTAATCATTATCAGTACGATAAGATTGGTAAACTCTCAATATATCCGAAATTTTAGAGTATATTAGCCAAAGGATTACATGTCTTTTGATATCAATCATTCACTATCATTTTTGTTGATAAGCTTTTAAAGCAATCTATCACGAAATTAGCAGACTTCATACTTATAGTTGAATTATCAGTAACCACTCCAATCATCAGAGTACTAAAAATTAGTACGCCTAGGTACTTTTAAACAAGTGTTTTTGTTTTTTTTTGATGACACCAAATAAATTATGTATGAATACTAATTTAGAAAATTATTATGGTGAAAATCGTATTACTACAGCATTACTTCTTGCAGCGGGAACTGGAAGCCGTCTTTTTCCTTTAACCAAAAATGCACCAAAATGCCTTACTCTTGTAAATGGAAAATCGATTCTTGAAAGGCTTGTAAAGAATTTAAAAAAACTAGGATTTAAACGTCTTGTAATTGTTACAGGCCATAAAAAAGAATGTATTATGGAATTTCTTGGTAGCAAATCAAAAGGTTTAACTATTGAGTATGTTTACAGCCCTCTTTATCAAACAACAAACAATATTTATTCACTGTGGATGGCTCGTAATGTCATAAAAGAACCTTTCGTTCTATTTGAAAGTGATTTGGTTTTAAAAACATCTTTACTGAACGAAATGGTTTTTCCTGATAGAATGGCTGTAGCTAAAATGCAACCTTGGCTAAATGGAACTACTGTTTCTATTAATAAAATGAATCAGGTTACCCAATTTCAAAAAGGAACTGCAGATACCTACTCTGATATCCGTTATAAAACAGTTAACATTTACAGTTTTTCGCTTCCTTCTTGGCAGGTTGTAGTTAAAAAGTTAAATCAATATATTTCAGAAGGAAGAGCTAATTGTTTTTATGAAACTGTTTTATCTGAAATGGTTGATAATAAAATTCTAACATTTGAACCTGTTTCGTTTGACCATAAACCTTGGTACGAGATTGATACTATTTATGATTTAGCTGAAGCAGAAAAACTATTCCCAATAAAATTAAAAAAACAAACTAAGCTTGAAGTAGCAAGTGCTTAATGTTTTTAATAAAAAAGACAATGCAACAGAAATATAGAACCCAAACCGAGAAATATGAATACTTATCCAAACAGCATGGTGGTTATTACCGACATAATTTTACTGACCATGCCTATTTATATAATCTATATTTCCCCCCAAAGGCTGTTTTTACACACCTTAAAGAGAATATTGAAGATTTAGTATTGAATTACCCAATGGCGCAAGATGCACTTGCCGAATTGATTGGAGATATTATTAATCAGCCTACAGAAAGAATTGTTGTTGGTAATGGGGCTGCTGAAATAATTAAAATACTTTCAGGTCATTTAGCAAAAAAAATAATTGTTCCTGTACCCTCATTTAATGAATATGCCAATGCGGCACGTGAGGGAAATGCAGTAGAATTCCCTCTTGAATTTCCATCATTTCAGCTCGATGTTGATAAATTTGCTACCGAGGCGATAAAAGTTGGAGCCGATATGGCTGTAGTGGTAACACCCAATAATCCAACATCAATGTTAGTACCAAAAATCGATTTAATACGCTTGGCACAAAAGCTCGACAAACACAAGGTTATGCTTATTATTGATGAATCTTTTCTCGATTTTGTCGATAATAAGGAGAAAATAAGTCTGGAACAAGATATTGCTAATTATCCGAACATGGCTATTCTTAAAAGCATGAGTAAAGCCTATGGAATATGCGGACTCAGAATAGGATATATATTAACGGCAAACTTAGAATTTGCAGCAGAAGTTCGAAACGGTATTCATATCTGGAATATTAATGGATTTGCAGAAGAATTTCTACGGATACTACCACAGTATAAACAGGAATTTGAAGAAAGTTGCGAAAAGGTAAAAACGGATAGGGATGCTTTCTATAAAATGCTTTGTGGAATTGAGGGAATGATGGTTTTTAAACCCGATGCAAACTATATTTTTTGTCGTTTACCTGATAATGCTCTGAGTGGACCGGAAGTAACTAAACAACTATTTATTGAGCATAATATTTATATAAAAGATTCTGTCGGTAAAACACAACCAGATGCTGACCGATATATTCGAATTGCTAGTCGTACCAATGATGAAAATAATAAGCTTATTGAAAGTTTAATAGATGTAATGTATTTAAAAAAAGTATAGTTATGAGTATAAAAAAACAAGTTAGCATGCTTGATTTTGCCAAGGATTTACCAAATATTTGTTCTCTATTTGGTTTATTGAGTGCTTTATTTGGTATTTATTTTGCGATAACAGGAAATTTTCCAGCTTCAATTATTGGTGTATTATGGGCGGTACTATTTGATTGGTACGATGGAATTATAGCTCGAAAGATGAAAGGTAGAACAAAAGAACAGAGCGAATTCGGAAGTCAGCTCGATTCAATGATTGATATTGTAAGTTTTGGTATTCTGCCCGCTATTTTATTATTGAGCTACGGAAATTATAGTTTATTGTTTATGCCCGGTGTATTTATTATTGTAGCTACCGCAACTATTCGTTTGAGTTATTTTAATATTTATGGTCTTATCGACAGTAAAACATATAAAGGTCTTGCTCTTGATAATAATGTGCTTATCCTTTCTTTTGTCTTTTTATTCGAAAGCTTCTTTACGCATTCCTCTTTTTCAATACTTATTTATACAATTTTAATGATTCTGTCTGTATTTAATCTGTCCTCAATCAATACACCAAAATTTGGAGGGAAGTGGGTTTATGTACTAGTCATATATGTTTTGATACTGACATCAGTTTTTGGATGGATATTGTATAATGGAGCTTAAAAATATTTTGTTTTTGCATTTTAAGTTAATGCATTAATGTTTAAATAGTCAATAAAAAGAGGTTTTAATTCTTATATACTTTCGTTTTCTAGATTGCAATAATTATAATCATCCATTTTCAGAAAAAGTACAAGTTTCAGCATGAAACCTAACGATTTTTTAGTCGAGTAGATAAGGGGAATTTCACCCCAAACCTCTCACAGAACCGTACGTGATACTCTCGCATCATACGGCTCTTCTAATACAAATCTAATGTACGTTAT
>Ga0316202_10000106_pt1 | contig 131776 bp, 133 predicted proteins | sample 3monrhotite_MG_FD_204934 | JGI IMG/M metagenome (GOLD analysis project Ga0316202, IMG submission 204934) | Microbial mat bacterial communities from mineral coupon in-situ incubated in ocean water Damariscotta River, Maine, United States -... | ecosystem: Environmental > Aquatic > Marine >... | reverse complement strand
CCGTGACACCAGGCGTGCGCTTCTCGTTCACGAGTGTGCCAGTCTGCGCGGCCCCGTCAGACGGTGAGCTCGCCGATCTTCTCGCCGTACTCCGTCTCGCCGACCTCGGTGAAGCCGATGCGGCGGAAGAACTCACCCGGCCCCTCCTCGCCCGACTCCCAGATGACGGTGAGGCGATCGAAGCCGCGCTGGCGGGCCTCCTCCGCGAGCGCGTGCACGGCGAACTTGCCGATGCCGCGGCCCTGAGCCGTGGCATCCACGTTCACGCGCCAGACGCAGCTGCGAAACTCGGGCTTCGGGTTGTCGGCGTCGAAGTTGCCGCGGATGAAGCCGACCACCTCGTCACCGTCGAGGACGACGCGCGCCCACGTGGTGCTCGGGTCGACGTAGGCGTCGGCGGCCGAATAGGAGACGGGGGTGATGTACTGCTCCTGGCCGGGCAGCAGGGTGAGGCCGTTCGCCGCCACAATCGTCTTCGCTGACAGCTCTTCGACTCGCAAGTTCCCCATGCGCTCCACAGTAGCGCGTGGCCCCCGCACGAGGGTCAGACTTCGGTATCTCGATGTCGAGATATCTCGCTCAGCCGCTAGGCTGGTGCGGCCACCGAAGAGAGGAACCCCCGTGCAGAAGATCAAGGTCGAGGGCACCGTCGTCGAACTCGACGGCGACGAGATGACCCGCATCATCTGGCAGTTCATCAAGGACCGCCTCATCCACCCCTACCTCGATGTGACGCTCGAGTACTACGACCTCGGCATCCAGCACCGCGATGAGACCGACGACCAGGTCACCGTCGACGCGGCCCACGCCATCCAGAAGCACGGCGTCGGCGTCAAGTGCGCGACGATCACGCCCGACGAGGCGCGCGTCGAGGAGTTCGGCCTCAAGAAGATGTGGCGCAGCCCCAACGGCACCATCCGCAACATCCTGGGCGGCGTCATCTTCCGCGAGCCGATCATCATCTCCAACATTCCCCGCCTCGTGCCCGGCTGGAACAAGCCCATCATCATCGGCCGCCACGCCTTCGGTGACCAGTACCGCGCCACCGACTTCCTCTTCAAGGGCAAGGGCACGCTCACGGTCGAGTTCACGCCCGAGGACGGCTCGGAGCCGCAGAAGTTCGAGGTCTACCAGTCGCCCGGCGACGGCATCGCGCAGGTGCAGTACAACCTCGATGCCTCGATCATCGACTTCGCGCGCGCCTCGCTCAACTACGGCCTCTCGCGCCAGTACCCTGTCTACCTCTCGACGAAGAACACGATCCTCAAGGCGTACGACGGTCGTTTCAAGGACCTCTTCCAGGAGGTCTACGAGAACGAGTTCAAGGACAAGTTCGAGGCCGCCGGCATCACCTATGAGCACCGCCTCATCGACGACATGGTCGCCTCGGCCATGAAGTGGGAGGGCGGCTACGTCTGGGCCTGCAAGAACTACGACGGCGACGTGCAGTCCGACACGGTCGCGCAGGGCTTCGGCTCGCTCGGCCTCATGACGAGCGTGCTCACGACCCCGGACGGCAAGATCGTCGAAGCGGAGGCCGCGCACGGCACGGTCACGCGCCACTACCGCCAGCACCAGCAGGGCAAGCCGACGTCGACGAACCCGATCGCCTCGATCTTCGCCTGGACGCGCGGGCTCATGCACCGCGGCAAGCTCGACGGCAACCAGGAGCTCATCACCTTCGCCGAGACCCTCGAAGACGTCGTCATCACGACTGTCGAGAGCGGCAAGATGACGAAGGACCTCGCGCTGCTCGTGAGCGACGACCAGGCGTACCTCACGACCGAGGACTTCCTCGCGGCCCTCGACGAGAACCTCGCCTCGCGACTCGCGTAGGTACCGTCGCTGCCGAATGAGGCAGAACCGCTGAACGGATGCCCGTGGCCGAGCGCCACGGGCATCCGTCGTCTCCGGCGCGCCAGGATGACCGCGGTGTCCCCCCGTACTGGGGCGCCCTCCGCCCCCGGACGGGGGGAGGTGAACCTCTTTCGCTCCTGCTCGTTGTCCCACAGGATGGTGAAGCGGTGTCACGCCCGAGCGCCGCAACCCGACCGAGCCCTCGCTCGGCGCTGGGGGGAATCGGGCCCTGGGGGGATTCACCGTGTCGATCTCGCACGTTGCACACCGCGCACTGGCAGCACTGCTGACGACCGCCGTCATCACCGCGGCAGCGATCTCGATGCCCACGGCACCCGCCACGGCGGCACCCTCCGACGTCACCCAGACCTTCACCTACACCGGCTCGACGCAGACCTTCACGGTGCCGGCCGGGGTCACGCAGCTCTCCACCGTCATCACGGGCGCCGAGGGCGGCCGCGGCGGCCGCGACTCGCAGGGCGAGCCCATCCCCGGCGGCTACAAGGGACAGGTGACGGGCACGATCGCCGTCACCCCCGGCCAGGTGCTCACGATCGCCGTCGGCGGCGGTGGCACGACGGGCAACAGCAGCACGTCGAGCCAGTCGCGCGCGGCCGCGGGCCAGAGCCCGCTCACCGGATACGCCGGTGGCCGCGGCGGCATGCCGGGCAATCAGGGCAGCTCGGGCGGCGGCGGTGGCGGCGGCGCGGCCACGGTCTTGCTCACGGGCACCGAGACGATCGTGGCGGGCGGCGCGGGCGGCGGCGGCGGCAGCGGCCAGTACTTCTCGCTCGTCGGCCGCCAGGCCGAGGCCTCGCACACACCGCGCACCGACATGACCACGGGCATCGGCCAGGACGGCCTCAACGTGCTCAGCGTCTGCACGACCCGCTGCGACGGCGGCGGCTCCGGCGCGGGCGGCGGCGGCGCGCTGGGCGGCTCCTCCGGCTCGATCGAGTTCGGCATCGGCGCCGACACCGAGTGGCTCGGCTACGGCGGATTCCCCGGCGCGAACTCCACCGCGGGCCTCGCGAGCCTCAGCGCCACCTACGTCTTCTTCCCGGGCAACAACGGGCACGGCTCCGTCTCGCTCACCTATACGACCGGCTCGGCCGACGCACCGACGAGCGTCATCGGCGCCACGGGCGACGAGCAGATCGCCCTGAGCTGGACGGCGCCCGCCAACGAGGGCGGCGCGAGCATCACCGACTACGTCGTCGAATACGCCGAAGACTCGGGGACGCCCGACTGGCAGGTCGTCGAGGATGGCGAGTCGACGGCGACCTCGGCCACTGTCACGGGCCTCACGAACGGCACCGCCTATATCTTCCGTGTCGCGGCCGTCAACTCGTTCGGCACGAGCGCACCTTCTGCTGCCTCCGACCCCGTCTTCGCGAGCGGCGTGCCCGGCGCGCCCTCCATCACTTCGGTCATCTCGCGGGATGCTGCGCTCACGGTCGCGTTCGATGACGCGTCCTCGCCTATCGCGATCGAGCGCTACGAGTACCAGCTCGACGGCGGCCCCTGGGTCGCGACTGCGCAGGACGCATCGCCTCTCCTCATCAGCGGTCTGAGCAACGGCACCACCTACGACGTGCGCGTGCGCGGAGTCAACCCGATCGGCGCAGGCGCCGCATCCGACCCCGTCTCGGGCATGGCCATCTCGACCCCGGGAGCCCCGACGATCGACGCGGTGAGCCCCACGATCGGCGGCGCGAGCATCGAGTTCACGCCCGGGTTCGGCGGCGGCGGAGCGATCACGGGCTATGAGTACCGCGTGGACGGCGGCAGCTGGGTCGACGCCGGCACGACGAGCCCCGTCACCATCGTCGGCCTCGACGACGGTGCGAGCGCGGTCGTCGAGCTGCGCGCCCTCAACTCCGCGGGAGCGGGCACGCCCTCGGCTCCCGTCACCGTGACGACGCCGTCGACTCCCGACGCGCCCGTCATCGACGGCATCACGGTGGCCGACTCCTCGCTGCAGGTCGCGTTCGCCGCCGTGTTCGACGGGGGATCCGTCGTCACCGACTACGAGTACCAGCTTGAGGCGGGCGGCGCCTGGGCGCCTCTCGGCACTACCGCGAGCCCCGCGACCATCCCGGGCCTCCTCAACGGCACGAGCTACGACGTGCGACTGCGCGCCGTGAACGCGGTCGGCACGAGCAAGCCCTCGCCCGCTGTCACCGGCACTCCTGCCACGACCCCGGGTGCGCCCTCGATCGTCGGCGACACCATCGCGGGATTCGACGCGACGCTGAGCGCGCAGTTCACTGCCCCGGACTCCGACGGCGGGTCGGCGATCACGACCTATGAGTACTCGACCGATGGCGGCGCCACCTGGCGTGCGCGCGACGCGGGCACGACCGAGAGCCCGCTCGTCATCACGACCCTCTCGAGCGATGGCACGACCCCGCTCACGAACGGCACTACCTACTACGTCGAGGTGCGCGCGATCAATGCGCAGGGCGCTGGCACCGCCTCCGGCGTCGCCGAGGGCATCGCCCGCACGACCCCGAGCGCTCCGACGATCACGAGCATCACGCCGGGCTCGACCGAGCTGCGCGTGCGGTTCGACGCGGCCTCCAACGGCGGCTCGCCGATCACCGCCTACGAGTACCGCGTCGACGACGGCGCATGGCTCTCGACCGGAGGATTGGGCACGGCGTTCTCGATCGCCGGGCTGACCAACGGCACCGAGTACCTCGTGACCGTGCGTGCCGTCAACGCCGTCGGCGACGGTCCTTCGTCCGAGCCCGTCGCAGCGACACCGGTCGCGGTGCCCGGCCAGCCGACGATCGTCTCCTACCTGCCGACCGACCGCACCCTGACCCTCACGGTGGACCTCGCCGACGACGGCGGAACCGAGGTCACCGGCTGGGAGTACTCCACCGACGCGGGCACGACCTGGGGCACGGCGGGAGCCGACTCGAGCCCCTTCTCGATCACCTCGCTCTCGTCCGACGTCGATGCACGGCTCGTCAACGGCGAGAACTACACGGTCATCGTGCGCGCGACGAGCGCTGCGGGCACCGGTGCGGCATCGGCCCCGCGCATCCTGACTCCTCGTGCGGTGCCGGCCCAGCCGGTCACGTCGCTCACCGCGCTCGATGGCGCCGTCTCGGTGGCGTTCTCCGTCGCCGATGATGGCGGTTCGCCGGTGCTCGACCTGCAGTACAGCCTGAACGGCGCGCCCTTCGTCTCGACCGGCACGCTCTCCACGCCGTTCGTGCTCACGGGGCTCACCAACGGTCAGCCGGCCATGATCGAGCTGCGGGCCGTCAACGCCTCCGGCCCGAGCGCGGTCTCGGATGCCCGTTCCGCGACCCCGCGCACGGTGCCGGGTGCCCCGACCGCCGTGAGCGTTGCTTCCGGCAACGCCCTCGCCGAGGTGTCCTGGTCGGCGCCCGCCTCCACGGGCGGCGCGAGCATCACGCAGTACACCGCGAGCGCTTTCGCCGCGGCGAGCTCGACGACCGCGCTCGCGAGCTGCTCGAGCGCGAGCACCGCGTGCGAGATCACGGGCCTGAGCAACGACACGACGTACTTCGTCTCCGTCGTCGCCGAGAATGCCGCCGGAACCGGCTCTGCGTCCGCGCCGCGCGTCTCGGTGCTGCCGCTCGCGAAGCCCTCGGCTCCGAGTCTCGGCACGGTCACGCCCGCCAACACGTTCCTCTCCGCTGCCTTCACGCCGGGCGCTGCCGGCTCGCGTTCCATCACGGGATACGAGTACCAGCTCAACGGCGGCGAGTGGCGCCCGGCGGCCAGCACCTCGAGCCCCGTCGTAATCTCCGGCCTCACCAACGGCACGGAGTACACGGTCGCGATCCGCGCCGTGAGCGCCGCCGGCGCGGGCGCCGCCTCGAACACGCGCACGGCGACGCCCTTCGCCCTGCCCAGCACGCCCGACTCGGCGACGATCATCGCAGAGCCCGCGAGCGGCTCCGCGATCGTGAGCTGGGAGGCGCCCAACGCCAACGGCTCGGCGATCACGAAGTACACGGTCGTCGCCTGGTCGGCGGCCACGCAGGGCAGCCAGCTGCGCACGTGCACGACGACGGGCGCGACGAGCTGCACGGTCACGGGCCTGAGCAACGGCACGACGTACTACATCACCATCGACGCGACCAATGCGGCCGGCACGAGCACCCGCTCCACGCCCCGCGTGCCTGTCGTCTACACGGGCAAGCCCGGCTCGGTGAGCGGCGTGACCGCCGACGCCGGTGACGCGCAGGCCTCTCTCACCTGGAACGCGGGAGCGGCGGGCGCGAGTGCCGTCAGCGACTACACCGTCTGGTACCGCGCCGTCGGTGACAGCGACTACACGCGCTTCATCGAACCGGTCTCCACTGACCGGTCGGCCACCGTCACCGGGCTCACGAACGGCACGGAGTACACGTTCATCGTCTACGCCGTCAACGCGCAGGGCACGAGCCTTGCGAGCGCCCCGTCCGCCGCCGTGAGCCCCACGGGCATCGGCGTGGCGCCGACCTTCGGAGTGCCCATGCGCACGCCGGACGGCTTCACGGTTGCGATCAGCAACTACTCGGAGGTCACCACGTACGGCGCGACCGCGACGAACGGCGCGAGCGCGAGCGTGAGCGGTTCCACCGTCACCGTGAGCGGTCTCGCGGCGAACGCCGAGTCGACGGTCACGGTCGAGGCGGTGCGCCACGGCTACACGACCGCATCGGCGAGCACGAGCGGCACCTCGCTCGAGGCGGGCGTCGCGCCTGTGCTCGGCGAGCCGGTCTCGATCGACGGCGGCTTCACCGTGCAGCTCGAGAACCTCGACGCACTCGCCGTGTACGTGTTCTCCCTGCCGGGAGAGGCGACCGCCACCCTCGAGGGCACGACCGTGACGGTCTCGGGCCTCGCCCCGGGCGAGAGCGCCGAGCTCACGGTCACGGCGCAGCGCGCCGGTCGTGCCGATGCGCCCACGACGGTGACCGGCGAGGCCCTGCCCGCCGCCCCGAGCCCGCAGCTCGGCGACGTGACGCGCACCTCGGACGGCTTCACGGTGCCGCTCGTCGACGCGGTCGATGGCGTCGACTACTCCGTCTCCTCGACGGAGGGCGTCGCGACTCTCAGCGACGGCGTGATCGTCGTCACGGGTCTCGAACCCGAGCAGGAGGCCACCCTCACGGTGACCGCCTCCCTCGCCGCTCACGTGGATGCCTCGACCTCCGTGACGAGCGCGGCACTCGGCACGGGCATCGCGCCCGCCCTGTCACTCGGCGACCGTACGCCGGGCGGCTTCAGCCTCACGATCGACAACCCTCAGGACGGCGTGGACTACCTCGTCTCCACGACGGCGGGCTCGGCCTCCCGCAGCGGCACGACGATCACGGTCACGGGTCTTGCCCCGGCGCAGAGTGCGACTGTCACGGTCGTCGCGGTCGCCACCGGGCGCACCGACGCCCCCTCGAGCGTCACCTCGTCGGCGCTCGGTCAGGGCGCGATCGACCCCGCGGCCCCCGTGCCCACCCTCGACGGCTTCCGCGCCGAGATTCAGGACTTCGATGCCTAGGCGACCTACGAGGTCACCTCCTCAGCGGGAGCGGTGGCGCTCGAGGGCGAGACGATCGTCGTCACGGGCCTCACCCCCGGCGAGTCGGCGACCGTCACGATCACCTTCACGAAGGAGGGTGAGACGGATGCCACGGCCGAGGTGACCGGCGCGGCCCTCGCCATCGGCACGGCTCCGACGTTCTCGTCCTCCACGAGCGCGGCGAGGGGCTTCACGTTCACGATCACGAACTACTCGGCCGAGATCAGCTACACGCTCGCGGCGACCAACGCCGGCAGCGTCACGCGCAACGGCGCGACCGTCACGGTGGCTGGTCTCGCCCCGGGTGCAACCTCCGCGGTGACGGTCACGGCGAGCCGTGCCGGCTACCGGGATGCGGCCGCAGTGACCTCGGGCGTGGCCCTGCCCCCGGCCCCGACCCCGCCGCCTCCCGCCCCGGAGCCCGAGCCCGAGGAGCCGACCGAGCCGTCGACCCCGACCCCGCCGCAGACCACGCCGCAGAACCCCGGCACGTCGACGGCGATCGTCGACGGCGAGACTCGCGAGTCGACCGTCGTTGTGGACGGCGAGCGTTTCACAGTCTCGTCCCAGGGCGCGACCCTCGTCGTCGAGCCGATGTCGGGCGGCGCCTCGTCCGGTGCGAGCGGCGGTACCACTCCCGTCGTCGTCGTGGGCGGCGACGTGAGCATCGAGGTCGGCGGGTTCGCGGCCGACAGCACGATCGAGATCTGGGCGTACTCGACGCCGACCTACCTCACGAGCATGACCGTCGGCTCGGATCTCGCGGCTGGCACGGTCGTGACGCTGCCGTCGAGCATCCGGCCCGGCGAGCACACGATCGTCGTGACGGGCACGGGCGCTGATGGTGAGCCGATCGAGCTCTCCCTCGGCATCCTCGTGGTCGAGGAGGTCGAGGAGGCCGCGGCAGAGCCCGCGGTCGTCGCGGATGACGCGACCGAGGCGTCGACGGAGTCCGATGGCGGAGCTTCGACCGGTATCGTCATCGCCCTCGCGATCCTGGCACTGCTGCTCGCGACGGGCCTGCTCTTCTTCGTGCTGGCGCGCCGCCGCCAGCGCGGAAGCACCGACGACGCCGCAGCCGCGCGGGTCTGACGCCGCCGGGAGGGTCGGTGAGGCAAGCCTCGGCTTGCTGGCGCCGCGCCCTTCCGGGGCGTAGACCTGTCATTATGCGGAGACTTCTCGCGGCTGCACGGCGCTATCCCCTCGTCGGGCTCGCGGTGCTTGTCGGCGCCGTGGGGCTCGCGCTCCTCGCCGCCGACCTCGAGCCGATCGCCCGCTGGGGAGTGTCGATCTTCGCGCTCGGGGTCGCCCTCAAGGAGGGCGTCGGCATGGTGCGCAGCCTGCTCTCCGGACAGTTCGGGCTCGACGTGCTCGCCATCATGGCGATCGTGAGCACCGTCGTCGTGGGCGAGTACTGGGCGAGCCTCGTGATCGTGATCATGCTCGCTGGCGGTGAGGCGCTCGAGGACGTCGCGGCGGGCCGCGCGCAGCGCGAGCTGCGATCGCTGCTGGGAAAGGTACCGCAGCAGGCCCACCGCCTCTCCGTCGAGGGCGATGTGGAGGATGTCGCGGTCGACGACGTTTCGCCGGGGGACCGTCTGCTCGTGCGCCCCTCCGAGGTCGTTCCCGTCGACGGCGAGCTCGCGAGTGCCGCCGCGACCTTCGACGAGTCCTCTCTCACCGGGGAGAGCATGCCCGTCGAGCGTCAGCGCGGCGACGCCGTGCTCAGCGGCTCGCTCGCCGGCGCCGACGCGGTCGAGATCGTGGCGACGGCACGCGCCGCCGACAGCCAGTACCAGCGCATCGTGGCGCTCGTGGAGGAGGCCTCGCAGTCGCGCGCCCCCATCGTGCGCCTTGCCGACCGCTACGCACTGCCCTTCACGATCGTGTCGCTCGTCATCGCGGGCGTCGCCTGGGCGCTCAGCGGCGACCCCGTGCGCTTCGCCGAAGTGCTCGTCGTCGCGACGCCGTGCCCGCTGCTCATCGCCGCGCCCGTCGCGTTCATGGGCGGCATGTCGAGTGCGGCCAAGCACGGCATCGTCGTGAAGAACGCCGCCGCGCTCGAGCGGCTCGCGCGCACGCGCACGGTCGCCTTCGACAAGACGGGCACGCTCACGCAGGGGCATCCGCAAGTCGTGGCGGTGCACTCGGCAGATGGCTTTGGTGAGGATGACCTGCTGCGGCTCGTCGGCTCGGCCGAGCGGTACTCCTCCCACGTGCTCGCCGCAGCGCTCGTCCAGGCCGCGACCGACCGCGGCCTGGCCCTCGGCAGCTCGGAGGATGCGCGCGAGGTCGCCACGCACGGCGTCACCGCGACCGTCGACGGCCTCGCCGTCGTCGTGGGCAAGCCCGCCTTCGTGGCCGAGCACGCCGTCGGCGTGGAGCGGCGCGAGCTGCCGAGCGGCGAGTCTGCCGTCTACGTGGCGGTCGACGGGCGCTTCGCGGGCACCGTCGTGCTGCGCGACGAAGTGCGGGCGGACGCCGAGGCGACGCTGCGCGTGCTCGGCGAGCTGGGCATCCAGCGCACCCTCATGGTGACCGGCGATGTCGAGGCGACCGCGCGCCCCATCGCCGCCGGTCTCGGCATCGACGAGCTGCACGCGGAGTGCCTGCCGGAGGACAAGGTGCGCATCGTGCGCGAGCTGCGGCCGCGGCCCGTGGTCATGGTGGGTGACGGCGTCAACGACGCGCCCGTGCTCGCGGTGTCAGATGTGGGCATCGCGATGGGTGCGCGCGGTTCGACCGCTGCCTCCGAGTCGGCCGACGTCGTCATCATGCTCGACGATGTCGCCCGCGTGGCGCGAGCCGTGAGCATCGGGCAGCGAACGGTGCGCGTCGCCCTGCAGAGCATCTGGATGGGCATCATCATCTCGGTGGGGCTCATGCTCGTCGCCGCGGTGGGGCTGCTGCCCGCGATCGCCGGTGCGGCGCTGCAGGAGGTCGTCGACCTCGTCGCGATCCTCGGCGCACTGCGCGCCGTGCGCGCGGGGGAGGCGCGGCTGCCGGGGCTCGAGCGGGCTGGTCGCACGGCAACGGGCCCCGCATCCGAGGATGCGAGGCCCGTCGAGGCACCCTCTCGCGGGAGCGCGCCCGGAGGCGTCACCCGCTAGGCAGAGACCTTCTTGCGGTCGCCGGCCGTCGCAATCTCGATCTTGCGCGGCTTCGCCTTCTCGGCCACGGGGATCATGACGCTCAGCACGCCGTTCTCGTAGTGGGCCGAGATGTTCTCGGTGTCGATGTCTTTGCCGAGCGTGAGCTGGCGCAGGTAGCTGCCGGTGCCGCGCTCGCGGGCGAGCCACTGCACGCCCTCCTCGGTGCGGGCCGAGCGCTCAGCGCGGATGGTGAGCAGCTGACCGTCCACGTCGACATCGACCGAGCCGGGGTCGACACCCGGCAGGTCGGCGGTGAGCACGTAGTGGTCGCCGCCGCGGAACAGGTCCATGGGCATGAGGCGGGGGCTCTGGCGCTGGTCGAGCATGCTCGAGGCAACGCGGTCGAGCTCGCGGAACGGGTCGAAGAACATCGTCATCGCGGTACTCCTTGTCACGTCGCCCGCCGGGTGGCGGGTGGTCGATGTAAACCTGAGTCGGGGTGACTCAAGTACTGAGATATTAGCACTCGGTAGGGGAGAGTGCCAAGTGTTCGCGCACGGCGAAAGCCCTGGTGAGAGCAGCTTCTCACCTGTGAATCGAAGTGCTCAGTACCCGATGAAGTAGTCGGTCTGCACGCGCTTCGCACCGGCAGCACGAAGGGCCGCACGCCCCGCGGAGACCACGGCAGGGGCACCCGAGACGAACCCGCGACGAGAAGCGAGGTCGGGCACGAGCTCGAGCAGTGCATCCCGCGTGAGGCTCTCGAGCGGCACCTCGACGACGCGCGCTCCCGAGGCCTCGAGAACGTCGCGGTAGAGAACCTCGCCGGGGTTGGACGGCACGATCAGCACGACGACGTCGCGCCGCTCGCCGCGCGCCGTGAGCTCGGCGAGCTGGCTCGCGAACGGCGTCACGCCGATGCCGCCCGCGAGCATCACGAGGGGAATGCCCGCATCGCGGGGCAGCAGGAAGTCGCCGGCGACGAGCGTGGTCGCCACGCGGGCCCCCGGCTCGAGCTCGCGCAGGGTGCGCTTGAGCGTGGAGCCCGGGTCGGGCATCCGCATGCCGAGGCGCACGATCGCGTCACTCGGTGCCGACGCGATCGTGAAGCTGCGGCGCATTCCCCTCTGGTCGGCCCCGTGCGGCACGTGCAGCTCGAGGTACTGGCCCGCCTCGAAACGCAGCGGCCGCGAGGGCTCGAAGCGCAGCTCGGTCGCGTGCGGCGAGAGGGGTGCCGCGTCGAGGAGTCGCAGCGAGACCCCCGGGCGTCGGGAGACCGCGAAGGCGACGATGTTGCCCACCACGAGCGCAAGCTCGGGGGACGTGTAGAGCGGCCCGAGGCTGAAGGGCACCGAGAACACGACGGCGACGACCGCCGCGGTGAGCCACTGCTGCCAGCGCCGCGGGGGCAGGGTGAGAGGCTCGGTGAGCATGAATCCGGCGAGGAAGACGATGGGGAACAGCAGCAGCACCGAGCTGTAGGCGTCGAGCGGCGCCGCGCCCGTGAGGGTGATGCGGGTGCCGATGATCGCGACCGTGAGGACGATCGCGATGAGCCCAATGTCGAGCCGCCGCGTGCGATCGAGCAGCAGGAGGGCGCCGAGGGCGACGACGGGCAGCATGGCGGGCGTGGCGATCCACCACGCGCCGATCGTGAGCCCCGCGAGGCTCGCCACGAACACGCCCGTCGCGGCGGGGTTGAGCAGATGCCGCCCGCGCCACACGATGAGGTACTTCGACAGAGCCGCGATGACACTCGCGGTGGCGGCGCCGACGAGCGCCATCGTGGCGAGGCTCGGCGGCACGAGGCAGACGATGATGAGGGCGGTGATGACGCTCGACTCGCGGTGCGGCACCACGCGCGCGAGTCGCGCCGCGACCTCGTTCGCGCCGAGCGTCGCCACGAGCACGACCCCAGCGGTACCGAGAATCGCGTACGGGTCGGGCCCGATGACGTCGAGGAAGGCGAGGACGACCCCGAGCGCGAGCACCGCCACGAGGCTCACCGTCGCCAGTCGGTACATGCTCACGCGGCCCGTGACGGCGTCGATCGTCGCTCTCATGCGAACAGCTCTCCTGATAGGTCGGGGCTGCCCTCGAGGCGGCCGTCGTCGAACAGTCGAACCCACTGGAACGCGAAACGCTCGGCGAGGCGCGCCGGTTCGGTGAGAAAGAGCGCCGTCGCGAGCCCGTCGGCGAGCAGCGCCGTCTCGGCGATCGCCCACGTCGCGATGACGCCGCCGACCGGGCGGCCGGTCGTCGCGTCGACGATGTGGTGCAGGCCGTCGCCCCACGCGCGTCGGTTCGACGCCGAGCCGCAGAGGGCCTCGCCGCGCACCTCGACGACGCCGACCGCCTTGGCAGGGTTGGCGGGGTTCTCGAGGGCCACCCGGATGCTGCGCTCACCCCAGCAGCGCAGGTCGCCGCTCGCATCGACCACCGTCTCGAGCGCGCCACGAGCCTGCAGCAGGTCGCCGACGAGGTCGACGAGGTAGCCCTTGCCAGCCGCGCCCACGTCGAGCAGCACGGGGGCGGGACAGTCGAGCACGAGTCCGGCCGCGGTCTCTCGCAGGCTCAGGGCGTCGCCCCAGCGCGGAGCCGCGCGCGGGGCTCCGCGCGGCTCGAGCCGGTAGGCCGCGTCGTAGCCGAGCTGCTCGAGCGAGTTGCCCGCGAGCGGGCTGAGCCTGCCGTCGGTGAGGTCGTGCAGCTCGCGGTAGAGGTCGAGCATCGGCGCAGCATCCTCGGGAAGGAGCCACGAGCCGGCCGCGCGCGCGATGTTGCTCACGAGCGAGTCGGCGCGGAACCGCGACCAGTCGCGGTCGAAGCGCTCGATGCGCGCGCGCACGGCGGCGAGATCGCCGTCGCTGAGCTCGACCTCGCCCTCAAGGGCGTGGTCACCGTCATACTCGCCGCCGCGCGCACTGCCGACATCGAGGCGCCAGGGCACCCCGATCGCGTCGAAGCGGCTCGACGCCACGTGTCAGCCCTCGATCGCGTCGGCCTTGATGCTCGCGATCGCCTCGCGGAACCCGCCGCTCGTGAGTGAGGAGCCGGAGACGCGCGTGACGTCGAGCAGGTCGATGTCGACGCCGACCGCCTCGGCGGCGATGCCCTCGGCGAAAGCCGACTGATAGAACTCGGTCGTCGGGTTGTTGGGGTTGGTCGTGACGTCGACCTCGGTCACGATGTCGTCCTCAAGCGTGACGGCGACGATGATGTTCTCGCTGCCGTTCGGAGAGGTGTAGGTGCCGTTGGCCTGGTAGCTGCCGTCGGCGTAGCTCGCCGAGGTGTCTCCCGAGGGCGAGCCACCGGCCGTCGCACCCGCGTCAGCGCAGCCGGTCAGCGTGCCGAGGAGGGTGAGTCCTGCTGCGGTCGCATACATTGGCAGGGCTGCGGGGCGCGTGGCGCGGGTCATCGGACTCCTCGTGGCGGCGGGGGCGGGCGGCCGTCTGGCGGCGTCAGATGACACTCGACGCCCCCGACTGTCGTGTGCTGCTTCCAGCATGGTTACCGTCGGTGAGTATTCGCTGTGGTCGCGCCGAGCGATTGCTCCGCGCTCACCGTCCTCTACCGCGCGACCTCGACCCCGTTCGTCCACACGCGCTCGGTGCGCCACGCGTCGTCGAGCACGACGACGTCGGCGGCGAAGCCCGCCGCGAGCGAGCCCCACTCGTCGTCGCGGCCCAGCACGCACGCGGGCGTGCGGGTGAGCGCCTCGACCGCCCGGGCCTCGTCGATGCCCGCAACGGTCACGGCCGTGCGCAGCGCAACATCCTGCGTGAGGGTCGAACCGGCGATCGTCTGCGTGCCGTTGAGCACGGCGAGCCCGTTCTGCACGGTGACGTTGAGCGAGCCGAGCTGGTAGTAGCCGTCCTGCCCTCCCGCGGCCGCCATCGCGTCGGTGACGAGCGCGACCCGGTGCGGTGCGGCGCGGAAGATCATCTGCGCCACGGAGGGGTGCACGTGCACGCCGTCGAGCACGAGCTCGAGGGTCACGGTGTCGTCATCGAAGCCCGCGACGATCGGGCCCGGGTCGCGGTGGTGGATGCCCGGCATCGCGTTGAAGATGTGCGTCACGAGCGTCGCCCCCGCCTCGAAGGCGGCGCGCGCGAGGTACTCGTCGGCCTCCGTGTGCCCGATCGCGACGACGACGCCCGCGGCGACGAACTGCCGCACCGCGTCGAGCGCGCCGGGCAGCTCGGGGGCGATCGTGACCTGCCTGATGCAGCCGTCGCCCGCCTCGAGCAGGGTCGCGATGGTGGCCTCATCGGGCTCGCGCAGGAACTCGGGGGAGTGAGCTCCACGGCGCCCGATCGCGAGGAAGGGGCCCTCGAGGTGCGCGCCGACGACGGTCGGGTCGCTCTCGGTGAGCGCCGCGACCACGCCGAGGCTCGCGACGACGTCGTCGAGCGGGTTGGCCACGAGAGAGATCACCGAGCGGGTGGTGCCGTGGGCGCGGTGCGTCGCGAGCGCCTGACGAATCTCGTCAGGCCCGTTGTCGTACGCGGCACCCCCGCCGCCGTGCCCGTGCAGGTCGATGAACCCGGGGGTGATCGTGCGGCCGGTCAGGTCGATCGTGGTCGCGGCGGGAGGCGGAGCATCCTGACCCGCCAGGCCGGTTGCCGCGATGCGATCGCCGTCGAGGAGGATCCAGCCGTGTCGGGAGCCGTCGGCGTCGAGCAGTCGGCCGCCGGTGAGCAGTGTCGTGGTCATGCGAGCCCTTCGGGTGGGGAGCGAGCGACTACTGGAAGATGATGGTGCGCTGGCCGTCGAGCAGCACGCGGTCCTCCGCGAACCAGGTGACCGCCTGGCTGAGCGTGCGGCTCTCCTCGTCTTGCCCGATCGCGACGAGCTCGGCCGGCGAGCGCGAGTGGTCGACCCGCACGACGTTCTGCTCGATGATGGGGCCCTCGTCGAGGTCGCTCGTGACGAAGTGCGCCGTCGCACCGATGAGCTTCACGCCTCGCTGGTGGGCCTGCCGGTACGGGTTCGCGCCCTTGAAGCCCGGCAGGAACGAGTGGTGGATGTTGATGATGCGGCCCTCGAGCGCGGCGCACAGCTCGGGGGAGAGGATCTGCATGTAGCGGGCGAGCACGACGAGTTCGATGTCGTGCTCCTCCACCGCGCGCAGCACGCGCTCCTCGAACGCCGTCTTTTCCTCGGCGGTCGTCACAGGACGCGACTCGAAGGGGACGTCGTAGAAGCTCGCGAGCTCGGCGAGGTCGGGGTGGTTGCCGAGCACGAGCGGAATCTCCACCGGCAGCTGCCCGCTGCGCTGACGGAACAGCAGGTCGTTGAGGCAGTGTGCCGCCTTCGAGACGAGCACGAGCGTGCGCAGGGGGCGACCGACGCGGTCGACGCGGCACTCCATGCCGTAGTTCTCGATGACCGGCTGCAGTGCGTCGAGCAGGCCCCCGTGATCGGTCGCCGTCTCGGTCTGCAGGCGCAGGAAGAAGCGGCCGCTCTCGAGCCCCGAGAACTGCTGCAGCTCGGTGATGTTGCCCTGCGCTTCGACGATCGCGCCCGTGACGGCATGCACGATGCCGGGCCGGTCGTCGCAGACGATGGTCACGATCCAGTGGTGAAGGGGGCTTGTCACGCCCTTCAGCCTAAGGTCGCAGCCGCCCGCAGACGGTCATCCAACGCGGGTAGAGTGGCGCCCGGCGCGTCGTCATGGCGCGCCCCGGGACAGTCGGCCCGTCGCGCCGACCGCGAAAGCTCTTGCTACTCACATGACTCACCCCTCTCGTCCGTTCCCCTGGGTCGGGCTGCTGACCCTCTCCACCGCGATCTTCTTCATGGTCACGAGCGAGTTCCTGCCGACCGGCCTGCTGCCGCAGATCGCTGCCGACCTCGACGTCTCCGAAGCGCAGGTGGGGCTGCTCATCACGATCTTCGCGGGCACCGTGGTGCTCACGACCGCGCCGCTCGCGGCCCTCACGCGCCGATTCGATCGCAAGCACCTGCTGCTCGCCGTGCTCGTGCTCTTCGCGATCGCGAACGTGGGCGCGGCGATCGCCCCCGACTACGCCCTCCTCGTCGTGGCCCGCGTGCTCGGCGGTCTCGCCCACGGCCTGTTCTGGGCGATCGCGGGCGCCTATTCGGGCCACCTCGTGCCGCGCCACCAGATCGCCCGGGCGGTCGCGGTCACGAGCGGCGGCGGCACCGCCGCGTTCGTTCTCGGCGTGCCGGCCGGCACCGCGCTCGGCACGGCCCTCGGCTGGCGTGCCGCGTTCGGCGTCATCGCCGCGATCGTGCTCGTGCTCCTCGTGCTCGTGGTGCGCTTCCTGCCCGCCGTCCAGCACCGCCCGACCCTCTCGACGGGCGAGATCACCCTGCCCGCTCGCCGCGACCCCACGTTCCCCGCCGTGCTGTTCATCTGCCTGCTCGTGCTCATCGTCGTCGGCGGCCAGAACGTCTTCTACACCTACATCGCCCCGTTCCTCATCGACTCGGCAGGCTTCGCGGAGGCGAGCGTCGGCGCGCTCCTGTTCGTCTACGGGGGCGCCGGGGCGATCGGCTTGGTCCTCGCCGGATTCCTCGGGTCGCGATTTCCCCGCGGGGGGCTGTACGGGATGCTCGGGGTCGTCGCCGCGGCCGTGGCGGGTGTGGGCCTCTCTGCGGGAGTGCCTCTGCTCGTCATCGCGCTGCTCTTCGTGTGGGGCGCCGCCTTCGGCGGCATCCCGACCCTCCTGCAGACGCGCCTGCTGCACACCGCGTCGGCGCGCGTGCGCGACGTGGGTGCCGCGCTGCTCACGACGGCGTTCAACGTCGGCATCGGCGGCGGGGCCGCGATCGGCGGGGCGCTCTTCGTCGTGCTGCCGACGCCGGACCTCGCGCTCGTGCAGGCCGCGATCATCGGGTTCGGTCTCGCCCTGCTCGTGGTCGTCGACCTGGTGCGCGCCCGTCGCGCCCCTGCCGTCATCGCCGACGACGACGAGGCGGACGAGTCGAGCGTGCCCCTCATCACCGGGTCGATCGTGCTGCCGGAGCACCCTGCGCGCACTCAGCACGAGGGCCGCGACCCGCGGTAGAGAGCGATTCGCCAGCTATCGCCGTAAGGCCGAGAGTTGATGCGTGATGCGCAACGCGCTATGGTTGCTGCGTGATCAAGTCCTTCCGACACAAGGGCTTGCGTGCGCTGTTCGAAACGGGCAGTGCGGCCGGAGTAAAGCCGAATCATGCGTCGAAGCTGCGCTTGCAGTTGGCGGCGCTTGATTCGGCCCAGACGATCGACGACATGAGCATTCCTGGCTTTCGTCTTCACCCGTTGAAGGGCGGAATGGCGGGGCGCTGGTCGATCACGGTGAGTGGCAACTGGAGAGTGACGTTCGAGTTTCGTGACGGAAACGCCTACGTCCTGGACTACGAGGACTACCACTGATGGATCAGCTGACCCCCATGCACAATCCGCCGCACCCCGGCGAATTCCTGTCCGCTGTATACCTCGAGCCCTTCGGCGTGAGCGGACGTGAGCTCGCCGTGCAGCTCGATGTATCGCCGTCGACTCTGAGTCGAGTGCTCAAGGGCACGAGCCGCGTGACGCCTGAAATGGCCTTGCGGCTGTCAAAGGCTGTTGGTCGCAGCGCAGAGAGCTGGCTCGCGATGCAGGATGCCCACGACCTGTGGGAAGCGCGTCAGATTCTCGACCTCGGTCGAGTGCGGCCGATCACGCTCGCCGCTCAGTGAGGGTCTGGGTCGCCACGGTGATTCGACGAACCACGCGCCAGTGTCCGCTGACGACCAAAATTGCGGCGACACTCCTCGGAGCGCAAGCCCTCTTGATAGAAGCAATGCTCGTGATGTTCGTCACGACCGCCGAGATGGCGATGCTGGGCGGGGCCATCATGGTGGGGATCATGTTCACGGTCTGCACCCTCGTGCTATACGGCCTTGCAGTATGGCGTCTGCTCGCTGGAGCGCTCGGGGGGCGGGTTTTCTGCACGATCGTGTCCGCCGGAGCGTTCGTACTGTGGTTGCCCCAAGCGGGCTGGACGCCGAAGCTGACCGCGGTTATCGCACTAGTGGCAATTGTCGTTTCGTGGTTGCCGAGAACCTCAGCACAGTCTTCGGTGGGTCTGCGGTCGGTCACGACTCCGCGGTAGACTCGACTCCGTCGCAACTGGCGTTCAGATGGGTCACCATCAGGAAGCGACTGACACGGCGAGGGGCCGTTCGCCTGGGCCCTCAGCACACCACCCGCTGGGGCAGCGTGCCCCGAGCCCGCGTACAAGGAGCCGACCGTGTCTGATTCACTGCCTTCGACCTTCAACGAGCCCCTCGAGACGGTGGACCCCGAGATCGCCGCCGTGCTCGACCAGGAGTTGAGCCGCCAGCGCCACACGCTCGAGATGATCGCGAGCGAGAACTTCGTGCCGCGCGCCATCCTCGAGGCCCAGGGGTCGGTGCTGACGAACAAGTACGCCGAGGGATACCCCGGCAAGCGCTACTACGGCGGCTGCGAGTTCGTCGACATCGCCGAGAACCTCGCCATCGAGCGGGCCAAGTCGCTCTTCGGCGCTGAGTTCGCCAACGTGCAGCCCCACTCGGGCGCCTCGGCCAGTGCTGCCGTGCTCCACGCCCTCGCGACGCCCGGCGACACGATCCTCGGCCTCGAGCTCGCCCACGGCGGCCACCTCACTCACGGCATGAAGCTCAACTTCTCCGGCAAGGTCTACAACGCCACGTCCTACGGCGTCGACCCCGAGACGATGCTCATCGACATGGATGCTGTGCGCGCGAAGGCGCTCGAGGTCAAGCCGACCGTGATCATCGCCGGCTGGTCGGCGTACTCGCGCCAGCTCGACTTCGCCGCCTTCCGCGCCATCACCGACGAGGTCGGCGCCAAGCTCTGGGTCGACATGGCCCACTTCGCGGGTCTCGTCGCCGCGGGCCTGCACCCCTCGCCGCTGCCCCACGCTCACGTCGTGAGCTCGACCGTGCACAAGACCCTCGCGGGCCCGCGCTCGGGCATCATCCTCAGCAACGACGAGTCGCTGTTCAAGAAGCTCAACTCGGCCGTCTTCCCGGGCCAGCAGGGCGGCCCGCTCATGCACGTCATCGCGGCCAAGGCCGTGGCGTTCAAGCTCGCGGCGACCCCCGAGTTCGTGGCGCGCCAGGAGCGCACCATCCAGGGTGCGCGCATCCTTGCCGACCGGCTTACCCAGCCGGACGCCATCGACGCGGGCGTCAACGTGCTCACGGGCGGCACCGACGTGCACCTCGCGCTCGTCGACCTTCGCACCTCGCCGCTCGACGGCAAGCAGGCGGAAGACCTGCTGCACGAGGTCGGCATCACCGTCAACCGCAACGGCGTGCCCTTCGACCCGCGCCCGCCGATGGTCACGAGCGGCGTGCGCATCGGCACGCCTGCGCTCGCCACCCGCGGTTTCGCCGACGAGCAGTTCGGCGAGGTCGCCGACATCATTGCGCACACGCTCATGCCGAACCCCGACGTCGCCGCGCTGCGTGGACGCGTCGAGGCGCTCACCGAGGCGTTCCCGCTCTACCCGGGGCTGTAGCGATGGCGGGGCAGGAGAGCGTCGGCGCCGAGTCGTCGGCGCGCATCCTCGACGGCACCGCCACGGCGGCGACCATCAAGGCCGAGTTGACCGAGCGCGTCGCCGTCCTCGCGGCCCGGGGCATCGTGCCCGGCCTGGCAACAGTGCTCGTCGGCGACGACCCCGGCTCGCGCTGGTACGTCGGCGGCAAGCACAGGGACTGCGCCGAGGTCGGCATCGCGTCCATCCGTCGAGACCTGCCGGAGGAGACGACGCAGGCCGAGCTCGAGGCCGTCATCGACGAGCTCAACGCCGACGACGCCGTCACGGGGTTCATCGTTCAGCTGCCTCTGCCGGGCCACATCGACACCGACGCGATTCTCGAGCGCGTGCATCCCGAGAAGGATGCTGACGGGCTGCACCCCACCAATCTCGGGCGCCTCATGCTGCGCGTCACGCGCGAGATCGACTCGCCCCTGCCGTGCACGCCGCGCGGCGTCATCGAGCTCGTCGAGCGGCATGGGCTGTCGTGGGCGGGCAAGGACGTCGTCGTCGTCGGCCGTGGGGTGACCGTCGGCCGGTCGCTCGGGGCGCTCCTCACGCGCCGCGAGTACAACGCGACCGTGACGCTCACGCACACCGGCACTCGCGATCTCGCGGCGCACCTGCGTCGCGCGGATGTGATCGTGGCAGCGGCGGGCGTGCCCGGCATCGTGTCGGCCGCGGATGTCTCGCCCGGCGCCATCGTGCTCGATGTCGGCGTCTCCCGGGTCGAGGATCCCGAGTCGGGTCGCTCGCGCATCGCCGGAGACGTGGCCGCCGATGTGGCGAGGGTCGCCGGCTGGGTGTCACCCAACCCCGGCGGTGTGGGCCCCATGACGCGCGCGCTCCTCCTCGCGAACGTCGTCGAGACCGCCGAGCGCGCCGCCGGTTGACCGACCCCTGGCGGTCCGCTGAAGGGGTGGGGTATTCTCGACCCCATCATGAAGAGATGATGCAGTCCGTCCCGCGCCCGAGGCTTCGCCCGGCGGGAGACCTGCGAGCCGAAACGGCACCTTCTTCATGTCATCCTCTGCTGCTCTGCGCGCGCTCGGCGTCGCGCGCTCCTTCGACGCCCGCCCGATCCTCGACGGCGTCGACATCGTGGTGCCACCGGGGGCACGACTCGGCCTGATCGGCGAGAACGGCGCGGGCAAGTCGACCCTGCTGCGCATCCTCGCCGGGGTCGACGAGCCTGACGAGGGTCGCGTGGAGAGCCCCGTACGGGTCGGCTACCTTCCCCAGGAAGTGGTCCACGATCCGGCCCAGCCGATCGCGGCCCTCCTCGAGGAGGCTGTCGGCCCGCTCCGCGCGATCGAGCGCGCACTCGAGGCCACGGCCCGCGACCTCGGCACGCGGCCCGACGCGGCGGACGAGTACACCGCAGCGCTCGCCGCCGCAGAGCGGGCCGAGCTGTGGAACCTGGACGCGCGCCGGGATGCTCTGCTCGACGGTCTCGGCGTGGCGAGCATCCCGCTCTCGACACCGCTCGGTGCCGTCTCGGGAGGTCAGCGCAGCCGCATCGCGCTCGCGGCCCTCCTGCTGGGTCGGCCGGACGCGCTCGTGCTCGACGAGCCGACCAACCACCTCGACGATGCCGCGGTGCAGACGCTGCGCTCCGAGCTGCGCGGGTGGCGCGGGCCGGTCGTCTTCGCGAGCCACGACCGGGCGTTCCTCGACGAGGTCGCGACCGCGCTCGTCGACCTCGACCCGAGCCGCCGCGCCGCGACGGGGGAGAACGGGGGCGGCATGGCCGTGCGGTACGGCGGCGGGTTCAGCGAGTACCTGCTCGAGCAGCTTCGGGAGCGCGAGCGGTGGGCACAGCGGCATGCCGATCAGCAGCGAGAGCTCGACGGGCTGCGTGACTCGCTCGTGACGACCGCGCGCGCCCTCGGCTCGGCGGATCGCCGTGTGCGCGACAACGACACGTTCGTGCGCAAGTTCAAGGCCGCGCGCACCCAGGCCGGTACGAGTCGTCGCGTGCGCAACGCCGAGCTGCGGCTCGCGCAGCTCGAATCGACCCAGGTGCGGCGCCCACCCGAGCCGTTGAGCTTCGCGGGCATCCCGGCGGGCGCCACGGCCCCGAGTGAAGCAGTGCTCGTGCAGCTCGAGGCGGCCGCCGTGCGCGAGCGGCTCCGTGCCACGAGCGTGCGGCTGGGAGCGCAGGATCGGCTGCTCGTCACGGGCGCCAACGGTGCGGGCAAGTCGACGCTGCTCGCCGTGCTCGCGGGCGCCTTGCCGCTCGACGCGGGGGAGCGCACTGCCCGGCGCGGACTGCGCGTCGCGCTCCTCGAGCAGGACGTGCGCTTCCGCGAGGCGGAGCGCTCGCCCCGGGCGGTCTACGAGCGGGCGGTCGGCGAGCGTCGCGCCGCGACCGTGCCGCTCGCCGATCTCGGACTGCTCGCTCCGCGCGACCTCGACCGGCCGGTGGGCGCGCTCTCGGTCGGGCAGCAGCGGCGTCTGGCGCTCGCGCTCGTGGTGGCGCGACCGCCGCACCTCTTCCTGCTCGACGAGCCGACCAACCACCTGTCGCTGCGTCTCGCGGGCGAGCTCGAGGACGCGCTCGGAATCTACCCGGGCGCGGTCGTCGTCGCGAGCCACGACCGCTGGCTGCGCACCCGGTGGGACGGCGCCACTCTCGCCCTCTGATCGCGCGGCGGGAGGTCAGGGGCGGCCGGCGACGAGGCGCAGGCGCACGGTCTGCCCGGGGCGCAGCTGGGCGAGACGGTCGAGCGAGGCCTCCGTCACGACGAGCGCGACGGGGTACCCGCCCGTCACGGGGTGGTCGGGGCCTAGAACCGTGGGCGCACCGTCGGGGGAGATCTGGATGCTCCCGCGCAGCATCCCCTCGCTCGCGAGCTCCCCGTGCCGGGCGAGGTCGAGCCGGGCCCCCTCGAGCCGCACGCCCGTGCGGTCGCTGCGCGCCGACACCTGCCACTCGACGCCGAGCAGCAGGTCGCGCGCGTCTGCCGTGAGCCACTCGAGCCGAGGGCCGGGGCGCACGTCGAGCTCGGCGAGACCCGTCGTCGGCGGGTCGACGGGCACGAGATCGGCGGGCGGCACAGGGTCCTCGGGCTCCAGCCCGATCGGCAGCACGTCGCCGGCGGCAAGCGGTGCCGGCCCGAGCGCCGCGAGCGTGTCGCGCGACCGCGACCCGAGCGTCTCGGGCACGGCGACGCCGCCCCGCACGGCGACGGTGTAGCGCACGCCGTGCGTCGCGGGGTCCAATGCGAGCTCGCTCGGGCGCTCCGCGCGGACGGCGGTGTGCGGATCGAGGAGCTCGCCGTCGAGGGTCACCCGCCCCCACGCGCCCGTCACGGCGAGCCAGCAGCCGGCGGGCAGCGCCAGGCGCACCCCGCCGAGCAGCACCTCGAGCGCCGCAGCGTGCTCGGGGTTGCCCACGAGCCGGTTCGAGAGGCGGTGAGCGGCGCGGTCGAAGGCGCCCGAACGGCTCACGCCGAGGTGCGCGCGGCCCGCGCGGCCGAGATCCTGCACGAGGGCGCGGCCGTCGGCGGCGAGCACCCGCACGACGGGGTGTGCGGCGGACGAGCTCGCGAGCGCGTCAGGGGAGCGCGTCACGGCAGCACCCGGGTGAAGCGCACGCGCGTGCCGGGGGTGACGAGGGCGGGGTCGGCGCGAGCCGCATCCCACAGCGCGGCGTCGGTCGTGCCGATGAGCTGCCAGCCGCCGGGAGAGCTGCGCGGGTAGATGCCGCAGTACTCGGCGGCGAGGGCGACGGCGCCGGCGGGAACTGTTGTGCGCGAGGTCGCCCGACGAGCTACGGGCGGGAGGGCCGCCGCACCATCGGCCGGCACGAGGTAGGGGAAGCCCGGGGCGAAGCCGACGAACGCGCACACCCATTCGCGTGCGGCGTGCCGCTCGGCGACCTCCTCGGGCGAGCACGCCCACGCCTGCGCGACCACGGTGAGATCCTCGCCGTCGTACCGCACCGGGATCGTGACCTCGGTGCCGGCCGGGAGCGCCGCCTCGGTGCGCGGGGTCGTCATCAGCCAGTGCTCGAGGTGCCTGAGCCCGAGCACGCCCGGGTCGATGCGCACGAGCACCGTGCGCGCGGCGGGGACGAGCTCGAGCACGCCCGGCGGCGCATCCTGCCAGGCCGCGAGCGCACCGAGCACCGCCTCCTGCGTGCCGAACTCGGCGAGCAGCGCACGATCTCCGTAGGGCAGCAGCCTCATGCGAAGGCGGCGATCCTGACCCCGGCGCGCGTGAGCGCGTGGCGCACGGCGTGCGCGAGCTGCACCGCCCCGACCGTGTCGCCGTGCACGCACAGCGAGTCGACGCGCACGCTCACCGTCGAGCCGTCGAGCGCCGTCACCTCACCGTCGGTGACGATGCGCTCGGCCCGGTCGGCGACCTCCGACGGGTCAGTGATGACCGCACCCGGCAGCCCCCGGGGGGCGAGCGTGCCGTCGGCGAGGTAGGCGCGGTCGGCGAAGGCCTCGCGCACGAATCTCACGCCAGCGCGCGAGCAGGCCGTCTCGACGGCGGAGAGCGGCGGGCCGAGCACGGGCAGTGCGAGCGTGGCAGCGGCCTCCGCAACCACGTCGGCGATGGCCGGGTCGACGGCCATGCGCGTGTAGAGGGCGCCGTGCGGCTTGACGTAGGCGACGCGCGCGCCGATGCTCTCCGCGACGCCGACAAGACCCCCCACCTGGTACAGGAGTTCTGCGCCGAGCTCCTCGGACGCGATCTCCATGTCGCGGCGCCCGAACCCGACGCGGTCGCGGTACGAGGGATGCGCGCCGATCGTCACCCCGTGGGCGAGAGCCGTGCGGCACGCCGTGAGCATGCCCAGCGGATCCCCGGCGTGGAAGCCGCAGGCGAGGTTCGCGCTCGACACGAGCGGCAGCATCGCCTCGTCGTCGCCCATCGTCCAGGCACCGAAGGATTCGCCGAGGTCGCTGTTGAGGTCGACGTGCGGCATCCCCCGAGCCTACGACTGCGCGGGCGCCCCGTCACGGGTCGATGGTCCCCGACTTGACGCGTGATCGAACGTATGTTCGACTAGCGGCAGGAGGTGGGGCATGCGGTGGAGCAGTCAGAAGCCGACCGCGCTCGCCGCCGACGCGCTGCCCGGCTTCGACTCGCCCGACAGCGCACTGGCACTCAGTGGGCTCGTGCGCACGGTGCGGCCGCCCGAGTTCGCGGGTCTCACGTTTCACGAGGTGCTCGCCAAGTCGGCCCTCAACCGCGTGCCCGGCGGAGGAGGCGGCCTGCCCTTCGGCTGGACGATCAACCCCTACCGCGGGTGCAGCCACGCGTGCGTGTACTGCTTCGCGCGGCCGACCCACGAGTACCTCGACCTCGACGCGGGGCGCGACTTCGACGCCCAGGTGGTCGTCAAGCTCAACGTGGCGGAGGTGCTCGCGCGCGAGCTCGCGCGACCCTCGTGGCAGCGCGACCCCGTTGCTCTCGGCACGAACACGGACCCCTATCAGCGCGCGGAAGGCCGGTATGCCCTCATGCCTGGCATCATCGAGGCTCTCGCCGCGAGCGGCACGCCCCTGAGCATCCTCACGAAGGGCACCCTGCTGCGCCGCGACCTGCCGCTGCTGCAGAGCGTGGCGCCGAGCGTGCCCGTCGACCTGAGCATGTCGATCGCCATCTACGATCACGAGCTGCAGCAGTCGATCGAGCCGGGAACCCCCTCGACGGATGCTCGGCTCGCGACCATCCGCGCCGCCGTCGATGCGGGCTTCACCCCGAGCGTGTTCCTCATGCCCCTGCTGCCCGACCTCACCGACACGCGCGCGCACCTCGATGAGGCGTTCGCCCGCATCCGCGAGGCGGGGGCTCGCTCGGCCGTGCACTCCTCGCTGCGCCTGGGCCCGGGAGTGCGCGAGTGGTTCTTCGCCTGGCTCGAGCGGGAGCATCCGGATCGGGTCGAGAGGTACCGCGCGCTCTACAGCGACGGCCCTCACCCGCCGAAGGCGTACCGCGCGTGGCTCGCAGCGCGCGTCGACGAGGTGCGCCGCGCGCACGGCCTGCGCGCGCCCGCGCTCGACACGGCGACGGGCACCGTGCGGTCTACCGCCCTCGCGGGGCCGCGGCAGCGAGCCGCCGCCTCGCGACGAGCAGTGCCACCCACGCCAGTCGCCGCGCCCGAGCGACCCGTTGCCGCAACGCTCTTCTGACACGTCCCCCCCGGAGGTGGACTGGTCGTGCGGCTGCAGGCGAGTCATAATGCCTCGGGGGGCCGTGGGCCCTTGTTCTAGCGCGCGGGGAGGGGGAGGCGATGCCGCTCGGTCTGCCCAGCCACCTTGCCGCGCGCACGACGACCAGGGCCGTCGCGCGCGCCGGCCACGCGATCGCCGCGGTGAGTCTCGTCTCCGTCGGAATCGTGGGGCTCTCCGTCGAGGTCTCGCTACCGGAGGTCGCGCTGTGGCCCGCGCTCCTGGCCCTCCTGCCCATGCTCGCCCTCCTCGTCATGCTCGACCGCACACCCTCCCGCTTCATCGCCGGCTGCTACGTCGTCATCGGGGGGCTCGGCGTCTACCTCTCCACCCTCATCGTCTCGACAGAGCTCGGCGCGCCGATCGCCTACGACGACTACGTGGTGCAGTTGCTCAAGCTCGCGCTCATGATGGTCGTCGGTGTGACGCCGAAGGCGCGCGACGCCATCGCGTGGACCACCCTCGGCTATGTCGCCGGTGAGCTCGCCACCTTCGCTGCCCTCGCGACTGTCGGAGCCGGATGGCAGTTCGACGGGACACCGCTAGCGATCTACCTCGCGATCGTCGGCACCCTCGCCGTGGTCGGCGCTGAGCGGTTCACGACGCGCGCCTCGCAGTCGGCGCTCTTCCGTGCCGCGAAGGACGAGCAGCTGGCCGAAGTGCGTGCCGTCTTCGAGTCGCGGGCGACGGCGCTGCTGCACGACACCGTGCTCAATCAGCTCGCGGTCGTCACGGCGACGCCGGATGCTCGGCTCTCGCGCGAGGTGCGCGAGTCGATCGCGGCCGACCTCGCGATGATCGTCGGCGAGGAGTGGTTCGCCGTCGATGCGCCCAGCGACGGCACAGCAGGGGCCCAGCGAGCCGAACTGCTGCGACGGGCGGTGGCGGAGGCCGGGGGAGAGCTCGAGGTCACCCTCGCGGGCGATCTGGACGCGCTCGAGACTCTGCCGCGGGAGACCGTGGACGAACTCGTGAGGGCGATCGCCCAGTGCATCTCGAACGTTCGACGGCACGCGCAGACGACGCACGCCGAGATCGTGGTCGGCGCCTCTCCGGAAGAGCTCTCGGTCATGGTCATCGACGCCGGTGTCGGCTTCGACGTCGCCGGCCGCAGCGGGGGCCGGCTCGGGGTCGGGTCGAGCATCATCGGGCGGCTCGACTCAATCGGGGGCGCCGCGACGGTGTGGTCGCAACCGGGCAAAGGTACGTCGGTCATGCTGCGCGTGCCCACGGGGGTGCCGCGACGATGACGACACACTCCACGCCCGCGCGCCGAGAGCTCGCGCGCTTCCCCTGGGGAATCTCGGCGCGCGGTCTGCGGGCCGGTCGGGCCACGACCGAGCGCATCGATCCGCTCTCCGCCGTCGCAGCGCGGCCGGTCACCGGCGGCATCCTCGCCCTCGCCGTGGCGCTGCCGGTGCTCACGCTGCTCTCGCGTGGATCCGAAGTGACGTGGCTCGCAGGCTTCGTCCTCGCCACCGTGCTCGTCATCGCGACCGCCGCCATCATCCTCGACCGCACGCGGGCCCACCGTTCGGTGTTCTCCGTGACAGGGGGGCTTCTGATCTACCTGTTGCTCGGGGCAGTTCTCGCCCTCGCGGTCGCCTCCACGTACGGGGCCAACCTCTTGCTGCGCGACGACTGGGCGCCGCTCGTGGCGGGACTCATCCTGCTGTCGCTCGCGCCCTATCGGCCGGCCCTCGAGCTCGCGACGGCCACGGCCAGTCTCACCGCGGTCTCGGCTCTTCTCGCCCTGCTGCAAGCACCCTTCGCCGCGTCGCCCGTGCCCCTGGCGACCTTCGCTGTGGCGGGCTCCAGCTCGCTCGCCTGCCTGGGTTTCGCCTCCGCCGCCTACGCCTTCTCCATGAACAGCTCGATCCTCACCTGGCTCGAGCAGGCGTGGCGCTCCGCGGCAGCAACGGCTGTCGAGCAGCGCGGCGGGGTCGCGCGCTCGGTGCAGCAGCAGCGGGTGAGCCTCGTGAATCGCAAGGTCGTGCCCTTCTTCACTCGTATCGGCGCGGCGGAGACACTCGCGCCCGAGGATCGGGAGGAGGCCCGCGAGCTCGCGCAGAGCATCCGCGCCCTCCTCGTGGCGGACGTTCAGCGAGGCTGGGCGCAGAGCCTCCTCGACGAGCTCTGCTCGCGGGCGCCCGAGGCCACCGTGAGCGGAATCGCCGACGACCCCGACGACGTGGGCCGCCGACTCACGACGGCGCAACGCACCCTCCTGCGCGCGATCGGCATGCAAGCGGTCGAGCGCGTCGAAGCTTCGGCGATCGGGCTGCGCATTCGCGCAACGGCCACCGGGGCGAGCGTCCGATGGTCCCTCACGACTCCCACCGGTGGTTCTCGTGCGGTGCGCGTGCTCACGCCCACCCTGCATCTCGTGCGCGGACTCACCCTTCGTTCGCGCGTCGAGGCCCAGGCCGACTCCGTGACTCTAGAGTTTGAGCATGGACACTGACGCGAGGCTGGGCCGCCGGGTTCGCCTCGCCATCCTGGACGACCACGAACTGCTGCTCGACAGCCTGTCGAGCTGGATCGAGGGCAACGCCCCCGACTTCGAACTCGTGCTCACGGCACCCACGTGGTTCGAGCTCGTGCAGAGCGACCAGTTTCCGACCGACCTCGTCCTCCTCGACTTCCAGCTGCAAGAGCCCGTCTCGATCGAGGCGCGCGTGCGCACCTGCCGCGCCGCGGGGGCCAAGGTCATCGTGCTCACGAGCCTCGACACCGACGAGGCGCGCGAGCGGGCGCTCGCCGCGGGCGCTGCCGCCTTCCTCTCCAAGGCCCTGCCCCTGAGCGAGGTCATGGAGGCCGCGCGCAGCGTCATGGGCATGGAGTCCTCCGGCGAGGCGGTGCGCGACTGGAGGCCGCTGCCGAGGGGAGCCGTGCATCCGGCCCGCCCGAAGCTCAGCATCAGCGAGCGCGAAGCCCTCGTGCTCTACGCGAGCGGATTCAGCATGAGCGAGGTCGCGGCGAAGATGAACGTGCAGTACGAGACCGCCAAGACCTATGTGCGCCGAGTGCGCGAGAAGTACGCGAAAGCCGGGCGCCCCGCGAGCAGCAAGGCCGAGCTGATCCGCCGAGCGGCGGAGGACGGACACCTGCAGTAATGGCCAAGCTCTACTTCCGCTACGGCGCCATGAACAGCGGCAAGAGCACCGCGCTGCTGCAGGCCGCCTACAACTACGAGGAGCGCGACCAGTCCGTCGTGCTCGCCAAGCCGCGCATCGACACCAAGGGCGACCAGACGATCGTGTCGCGCCTCGGCGTCACCCGGGCCGTCGACTTCACGATCGACGAGACCGACGATGTCTACACGCGCTTCCAAGCGCACCGGGCGTCGCTGCTGCGCGTGCGGCAGCGGGATGTCGCGTGCCTTCTCGTCGACGAGGCGCAGTTCCTCACCCCGCCGCAGGTCGACGACCTGCTGCGCATCGCGATTCGCGAAGACATCCCGGTCCTCGCGTACGGCATCCGCACCGACTTCCAGACCGTCGCCTTTCCCGGCAGCCGCCGACTGCTCGAGATCTCCCACTCGCTAGAAGAGCTCAAGACCATCTGCCGCTGCGGCCGCAAAGCCGTCTTCAACGCCCGCTCCATCGATGGAGTCTTCGTCTTCGACGGCGACCAGGTCGCGATCGACGGCGTCGACGTCGCCTACGAGAGCCTGTGCGGTGCCTGCTACCTCGACGAGTCGGGGGAGTCGCTCGCCTCCGGGTGGAAGGCGCCGGTGGGGCTGGAGCTCGAGCCCGATCCAGACTTCAGCTAGTCGCGCGCCGTTTCGGCCAGCGTCACCCGCCCGCCCCGTCCCGCGTAGCTCGTCCCGCCCCAGATTCGCCTCAAACGGGGCCGCGCGCGGAGCGCAAGCGCCCATTCGTGCCAGATCTGGCGGGGTGTCGAGCCGCGAGAACGACAGAAGCCCCCGAACCCGTAGGTTCGGGGGCTTCTGTCGTTCCCGAGAGAGAACACTGTCGGGGTAACAGGATTTGAACCTGCGACCTCGTCGTCCCGAACGACGCGCGCTACCAAGCTGCGCCATACCCCGATGCGCCCTCAGGGAGGGCGACCCGTCAAGAATAGCCGATGTCGTCGTCGACGAGAGTCACGAGCACCGCCTCGGGCGGGCAGGCGAAGCGCACAGGTGCGTAGATGGAGGTGCCCAGGCCCGCTGACACGTTCAGGTAGGCGGCTGACAGGGCGTGGTGCCACACGTGCAGCCCCCGCGCGTACTCGCGGGGAAGGTCGCAATTGGTGATGAGCGCGCCCACGCCGGGCACGCACACCTGGCCTCCATGCGTGTGCCCCGCGAAGATGACGTCGGCGCCCTGCGTCGTGAAGGAGTCGAGCACGCGCTGGTAGGGGGCGTGCGTGACACCGATCGTCACGGCGGGGTCGTCGGTCGGGTCTTCGTCGAGCTCGCGCAGGGCATCCATGAGAGCCGGCAGCACGTCGAGGCGGTCCCAGCCGCGGTGCGCGTCGTTCGTGCCGAGCAGTTCGAGGCGCGAGCGCTTGAGGACGAGCTGGGTGACGTCGTTGTTGAGGTTCAGCCACCCCAATCGGTCGAGGAAGAAGCTCTCGAGCGCGTCGACGTCCAGCCGCGTCGCCTCCTCGGGGCGGTGCTGGGAGGGGCCGATGAGATACCGCAACGGGTTCTTGGGGCTGGGCGCGAAGTAGTCGTTCGAGCCGTGCACGAACACGCCCGGGATGCCCGCGAAGGGTTCGAGCGCCCGGCGCAGAGCCGGCAGAGCGTCGAGGTGGCCCAGGCTGTCGCCGGTCATGACGACGAGATCGGGGTCCAGGCCCGCGAGGCCTCGCACCCACTCGACCTTGTCGCGCTGCCACGGGGCGAGGTGCAGGTCGCTCAGGTGCAGAACCCGAATCGGCTCAGCACCCGGGGAGAGCACAGGGACGGTCTCTCGCCGCACGCGGTAGGCGCGGCGCTCGACGACCGTCGCGTACACGGCGACGGCCGCCGCGATCCCGAGGGATGCGGCGGCCGTTCCGCGAACGAGAGCGCTCACGAACAGTCGAGTCGCGAGACCGTCAACGTGATCGACTTCTCGTACTTGACCTTCGAGCCTCCACTCGGATTCTGCCCCGTGACGATGCCGTCCATGAGCGGATCGCCGCCTTCTTCCACCGGCGGGATCTCGGAGCAGGACTCGGAGACGTTCGTGAATCCGGCGTCCACGAGGATGTCGCGGGCTTCCTCGAATGTGTAACCGCCAGAGGAGACGTCGGGCAGCTCGATGAGGTTGCCGCGACTCGTCTCCACCCTCACGATGACGCCTCGCGCGAGGAGTGTGCCTGGTGCAATCGACATGCTGGCCACGCGGCCCTCTTCGAGGTCGGAGTCGACCCGACCGGAGACCTCGAAGCCGAAGCCGAGACCTTCGAGCAGGGACCGGGCGTTCTCCTCCGTCTCACCGCGCACGTCGGGCAGCTCGACACCCGAGCCGGTGAGAAGTCGGCCGGGAGGATCCGGGAAGGAGCCTCCCCCGTACTGGCCGTTCACCGCGGTCATGAGGGGCTTGAAGATGAGGTGACGGAGGCTACCTCCGCTCGGGTAGTTGCGCATCGGGAAGTCGCCGAGAATGTTGCCGACCCACACGGCGGTACCGACTTCGCGCGTGGCGCCCACGACCCAGGTCTGCTGCGAGCCGTCGGTGGTACCCGTCTTGCCGATGATCGGCACACCGTCCCGCGGGTTCGAGGCCACGCCCGTACCGCCGGACATCACGCCCTGCATCGCGTACGTGGCGGCGGCGGCGACCTCGGGATCGATGCCCTGACGGCAGTCAGGTGACTGGCCCGGCAACTCTTCGCCGTCCCTGGTGACGATGCGGTCGACGGCGACGGGCTCGCAGTAGCGACCGTCGTTCGCGATCGCCGCGAACGCTGCCGCCATGGTCATGGGGGCGATGTAGTTGGTGCCCAGCACCGAGGAGGGGTTGGTCTCGAGCGGCGCGCCATCGGCGCGGTGAACACCGATGCTCTCCGCCGTCTGGCGGATACCGCACAGGTCGAGCTGCTGCGCGATCGCCACGAAGGCGGTGTTGACCGAGTCTGTCGTGGCGCGATAGGCGCTCATCGCCGGTGCCGCGGGCGCGTCGTTCTTCGGCGTCCACGGTCCGCCCCAGCCCCCCACGCACGTGTCGGTGAAGGAAGCCTGGTTGAAGGTGCGCACGGAAGAGTCCACGTACTCGTTCAGCCCGTGACCCTGCTTGAGCCACTCGAGGAGCGCGAAGACCTTGTAGGTCGATCCCGTCTGGAAGCCCTGCGAGCCGCCGTAGGGCTGATCTGTGTTGAAGTTGACGGCAGTAGTGCTGCGACCACCGCCCTCCAGGGTGTTGTCGAAGACCTTGTTCTGGGCCATCGTGATGATGCGACCCGTGTCGGTTTCCACGGAGACGGCCGTGCCGCCGAGCTCGAGACGGGTCTCGTCGCGCGGGACGTACCTCCACACCTCGTCCTGCGCCACCTTCTGCAGCGACAGGTTGAGCGTCGTGAAGACATCGAGCCCGCCGAGACGCCAGGCGTCGCGCCGGTCATCGACGGTCGCGCCGAGCGACTCCAAGTTGTCGACGTTCTCGACGACGAAGTCGCAGAAGAACTTGGCGTACCGGTGGCCCGCCATGCAGCCGTTCGAGGGCGGACTCGGGTTGACGAACTCCTCGTCGACCGGCTGGTCGATCGCCTCGCGGTGCTCCGCGGCGGTGATGTAGCCCTCGTCGAGCATCTCGTTGAGGATGAAGTCGCGTCGCCCCTGGTTGGCGGCGTAGTTCTCGGGGCTCTTGAGCGAGCGCGCGCCCGGCTGCTGCACGATCGCGATGAGGCTCGCCGCCTGCGCGATCGTCACGTCGGAGGCGGGCACGCCGAAGTACTCCTGCGCAGCGGCCTCGATGCCGTAGGTGTTGCCGCCGAAGCCCGCGATGTTCAGGTAGGCGAGCAGAATCTCGTTCTTGGTGTACTGCTTCTCGAGGCCGATCGCGAGCTTCGCCTCCTTGAGCTTGCGCTCGAGGCTCGTCTCCTGCGCGGCACGGATGGCGTCGAGCTGCTCCTCCTCGGAGTCGAGCTGCAGTGCCTCGTTGATGAAGAGGTTCTTGACGAGCTGCATGGTGAGCGTCGAGGCACCCGACTCGATGTCTCCCGAGGCGACGTTGCCGATCGCGGCGCGCACGATGGACTGAACGTCGACGCCGTTGTGCTCGTAGAAGCGGCGGTCCTCCCCGGCGAGAACGGCGTCCTTGATGTACTGCGAGACGTCGTCCCACCCGGCCTCTTCGCGGTTCTGGTAGTACACCGTTGCGATGCGCGTGTACCCGTCGTCCGGATCCGATGTCTTCTGAGCCCACAGCGTGTTGCGCTGCGACTGCTCGTCGATGCGGATGTACTCGGGAAGACCCTCGAAGATGCCGATGGTGTTGGAGGCGGCCATTCCGGTGACCGCGAGCGCCGGGGTGACCATGACGGTCACGAGAACTCCGGCGAGTGCGCTGAGCCCGAGCATGCCGGCGAGTGCGCCGATGATGCCGGAGGCCTTCTGATTCTGGGCAGACATATGCTAGAGAGTACGGCACCTTGCCCCCCTTAACCCTGAACGGAGACCGAGATGACGCAATGGGAGTACCTCACGACTCCGCTCATGATCCACACCACCCAGGCGATCCTCAACAACTGGGGTTCCGACGGCTGGGAGCTCGTGCAGATCGTGCCCGGCCCGGAGGGCGGACTCGTCGCGTACTTCAAGCGTCCCCTCGAGGGCAACGCCGCATGAGCGGCATCGACGCGCGCCTGGCCGAGCTCGGCATCAGCATCCCGCAGCTGGCGAAGCCCGTCGCCGCCTACGTGCCCGCCGTCGTGACCGGCCACCTCGTGCACACGGCGGGGCAGCTGCCCTTCGTCGACGGCGCCCTGCCCGCGACCGGCAAGGTGGGTGATGAGGTGAGCGCCGAGGAAGCCGCGGGCTACGCCCGCACGTGCGTGCTCAACGCCCTCGCGGCCGCGCAGAGCGTCATCGGCTCGCTCGATCGCGTGACGCGCATCGTGAAGGTCACGGGCTTCGTCGCGTCGGCTCCCGACTTCACCGGCCAGCCGACCGTGCTCAACGGCGCCTCCGAGGTGCTGGGCGAGATCTTCGGGGAGGCGGGGCAGCACGCGCGCAGCGCCGTCGGCGTCGCCGTACTGCCCCTGGATGCTCCGGTCGAGGTCGAGCTCATCCTCGAGTTCGCCTGAGCCCGGCCGGGCCGCCGCCTGCTACTTCATGGTGTCGGAGATGATGCGGATGACGCTCGTGTCGGTGAGCGTCGTCGTGTCACCCACCTCGCGGCCTTCCGCGACGTCCTGCAGCAGGCGGCGCATGATCTTGCCTGAGCGCGTCTTGGGCAGCTCCTCGACCACGAACACCTGACGGGGCCGGGCGATCGCGCCGATCTGCTCGGCGACGTGCGCTCGCAGCAGGTCGCTCGCCTCCTGCGGCGTGACGGTGCCCGCGAGGCGACCCTTCAGGATCACGAAGGCGACGACGGCCTGACCGGTCGTGTCGTCGTGCGCACCGACGACCGCGGCCTCGGCGGTGAGCTCGTGCGAGACGAGCGCCGACTCGATCTCCATGGTCGAGAGCCGGTGGCCCGAGATGTTCATCACGTCGTCGACGCGGCCCAGCAGCCACACGTCGCCGTCCTCGTCGAGGTGGGCGCCGTCGCCGGCGAAGTAGGTGTTCGCGAACTTCGACCAGTAGGTGTCCTTGTAGCGCTGCTCGTCACCCCAGATGCCGCGCAGCATGCTCGGCCAGGGCTCGGTGAGCACGAGCAGGCCGCCCGCCTCCTTGCCGACGTGCACGCCTTCCTCATCGAGAACGTCCACCGAGATTCCCGGCAGGGGAACCTGAGCTGCGCCGGGCTTGGTCGTCGTGATGCCGGGCAGCGCGCTGATCATGATCGCGCCCGTCTCGGTCTGCCACCACGTGTCGACGATGGGCGCGGTGCCGCCGCCGATGATCTCGCGGTACCAGACCCACGCCTCCGGGTTGATGGGCTCGCCGACCGAGCCGAGCAGGCGCAGGCTCGACAGGTCGAACTTCTGCGGAATCTCGCGGCCGAGCTTCATGAACGAGCGGATCGCCGTCGGCGCGGTGTAGAAGATGCTCACTTTGTACTTCTCGATGAGCTCCCACCATCGGCCGGGATGGGGCGTGTCGGGGGTGCCCTCGTAGAGCAGCTGCGTGGCGCCGTTCGCGAGCGGGCCGTAGACGACGTAGCTGTGGCCCGTGATCCAGCCGACGTCGGCCGTGCACCAGTAGACGTCGCTCTCGGGTTTGAGGTCGAACACGTTCTTGTGGGTGAACGCGACCTGCGTGAGATAGCCGCCCGAGGTATGCAGGATGCCCTTGGGCTTGCCGGTGGTTCCCGAGGTGTAGAGGATGAACAGCGGGCTCTCGGCCTCGAAACCGCGTGCGTCGTGCTCGTCGCTCATGGGAGCGATCTCGTCGTGCCACCACAGGTCGCGCCCGGCCGTCCAGTCGATCTCGTTCTCGCCCCGCCGCACGACGAGCACCTTCTCGACCGTCGTCTCGCCGGCCGCGAGCGCCGCGTCGACGGCGGGCTTGAGCGGCAGCACCTTGCCCTTGCGGTAGGCGCCGTCGGCGGTGATGACGAGCTTGGCCCCCGCGTCGTCGATGCGGGCGCGCAGGCTCTCGGCCGCGAAGCCGCCGAACACGACCGAGTGCACGGCGCCGAGCCGCGCGACCGCGAGCATCGCGATGACGGCCTCCGGAATCACGGGCAGGTAGATCGCGACGCGATCGCCCTGACCGACGCCGAGGCTCGCGAGCAGATTGGCGGCGCGCTTGACCTCGACTGTCAGCTCGGCGTAGGTCAGGCTGCGCGTGTCGCCGGGCTCGCCCTCCCAGTGGATCGCGACGCGGTCGCCGTGGCCGGCCAGCACGTGCCGGTCGAGGCAGTTGTAGGCCACGTTGAGCTCGCCGTCGCCGAACCAGCGGGCGACGGGGGCGTTCGACCAGTCGAGCGTCTCCGTGAAGGGGCGGTGCCAGTGCACGAGGTCGCGCGCCTGCTCGGCCCAGAAGGCCAGGCGGTCGTCGGCCGCGCGCTCGTAGAGCTCGGGACCGGCGACCGCGTTCGCAGCGAAGTCGGGGTCGGGGGCGAAGCGGCGCTTCTCGTGCAGAAGGCTGTCGATCGAGGTGCTGGACATCATCATCCTTGAGTGTCGAATATCTGCGGACTGGCCTGGTCTGCCGCACCGGTGAGGAACACCGGCCATCATACGAGGATGCTCGTGGTGCGCGAGAGCGCCCGTCACGAACCGACTCAGGCGGCGTTTTCGTACCCCGTCGGGGGACAATTCTGGGTGTCCGCCCTTTGGAGGACACATAAGTGCCCCGAAAGGCTTGACCGGTCGATGCGCTGGCATACACTGAGATTCGTCAGCAGCAAGCCTGACCTCGCAACGCGATCGATTCCCCCCAATCCCGTGTTGCTGTGGCGGCGCCCGCTTCCCCCCATTGTGGGCGCCGCCCCCGAACCACCCGAAGGCCCCTCCCCAGCGGAGGGGCCTTCGGCGTTTCTCCCCCGTGCTGCGACTGCGACTACGAGCCCGATCGTGCGGCTTCACGATGGCCGGGTGACCTCGTTCGTGCCGCGCGACCCGCGTCGCGGGGCCGAAGGGCCGGCCGTGCGTCCGCTGCCGTCGAACCTCGCCGAGCTTCTCGGCCCGCTCGCCGCCGCGGTGGCCGACGCACGGGCGACCGACGTGTTCGTGACGGGCGATGGCGCGGTGTGGCGCGACGACGGTGCCGGCAGCACGCGAGTGCCGGGCGTGCGTCTCACCCCGGCCGACGCTCGAGACCTCGCCGTGCGGCTCATCGCCGCGGGCGGCAGGCACGTCGACGAGGCGACGCCGACCGCTGATGTGCGGCTCGGCGAGGGAATGCGCGTGCACGTCGTGCTGCCCCCCGTCGCTCGAGCGGGCACGGCGATCTCGCTGCGCCTGCCGCGCGTGCAGCGCGTGACGCTCGACGACTGCGGCCTGCCCGTGCCCGTCATCTCCGCGCTGCGTGCGGCCCTCGAGGAGCGCCGCACGCTGCTCGTGACGGGCGCCACCGGTAGCGGCAAGACGACTCTCATGGCGGCCTGGCTCTCGGAGGCCTCGCCCCGCGACCGCATCGTGCTCATCGAGGACGTCGCGGAGGCTCCGGTGGAGCATCCTCACCTGGTCGCTCTCGAATGCCGACAGGCGAATCTGGAGGGGGCGGGGGAGATCGACCTCGCCCGCCTCGTCCGCGAGGCGCTGCGGATGCGGCCCGACAGGCTCGCGGTGGGCGAGTGCCGCGGGGCGGAGGTGCGCGAGTTCCTCGCGGCGCTCAACACGGGCCACCGCGGGGGAGCGGGCACGCTGCACGCGAACTCCCTCGCCGACGTGCCGAGCCGACTCGAGGCGATCGGCATGATCGCGGGTCTCGCCCCTGAGCCCCTCGCCCGGCAGGTGTGCAGCGGCATCGATCTGGCCGTGCACGTGCGGCGCGCGACGACGGGGGAGCGCACGGCGGCACTGGGCCGCTTCGGGCTCGACGCACGGGAGCGGCTCACGATCATTCCCCTCGAGGATGCCCGGTGACAGCCGCACCGCCCACGAGGGTCGCGGCGCACGTGCATCGGCTCGCTGTGCTCCTCGCCGCGGGAATCGCGCCGGCCTCCGCGTGGCGCCACATCGCGGCCGAGGGCGACGACGAGACCCTCGACCGCGTGGTCGCTCAACTCGACCGCGCTCCCGACGCGGCGCTCGCGCTCGAGCGTGCGGCGCCCGCGCAGGACGCTGCGTGGGCAGGGCTGCTGGCCGCGTGGCGAGTCGCTGCCGCGAGCGGCGCTCCCCTCGCTCCCGCGCTCACGGCCTTCGCCGGGGCGATCCGCGACCGGCAAGAGGCGGCTCGCGACATCGAGATCGCACTGGCGGGCCCGAAGGCCACGGCGCGCATCGTGCTCCTGCTCCCCGCGTGCGCCGTCGTGCTCGCGCTCCTGCTCGGGGTCGACGTGCTCGGCACCCTCGCTCAGCCGCTCGGGCTCACCAGCACCGTGCTCGGAGTCGCCCTCCTGCTGCTCGCGCGGCGGTGGATGCGCCGCATGCTGCGCGCCGCGGCGCCGCCGCCGCCCACGGCAGGGCTCGCGCTCGACCTGCTCGCCGTCGCCGCGGGCGGCGGCGGCTCACCCGAGGCGGCTCTCGTGCTCGTGACGGGGGAGCTCGACCGCGCATCCCTCACGGTCGACGAGGCCGAGGCAGCTGCCGCGCAATCCCTCGTGCGGCTCTCGCGCCGGTCAGGTGCGCCCTTAGGCACGCTGTGCCGCGCGGAGGCCGTGGAGCGTCGTGCGGATGCTCGCGCGAGCGCGCGCAGCAGCGCGGAGCGACTCGCCGTGCGTCTCATGCTGCCCCTGGGTGCGTGCATCCTGCCCTCCTTCGTCCTGCTCGGTGTCGTGCCGCTCCTGCTCGGGCTGCTCTCCTCCACACCCTCCTCATGAGGCGTGCTCTGCCCTGATGGGTCGCCGTGGGTGTGGCGGCGAGACGGGCATCTCAGACTGAACGGGTTCGTGCCACTGGACCGCCCGCCCTCGGCGGGCACGATCGCCCAAGGAGCACACCATGAGCACAGCCCTCCCGTCCCCCCGCCCGCCCGCCGAGTCCCGCTGGACGAGAACGGCTCGCCGTCGTGGGCACGTACGACTCGCCGACGATCGCGGCGCGGCGACGGCCGAGTACGCGATCGCGACCATGGCAGCGGTCGGCTTCGCGAGTCTGCTCGTCGTCATCATGCAGAGCGACGAGGTGCGCGGCATCCTCACCGACCTCGTGCGCACCGCGCTCACCGTCGGGTGAGAGACGACCGCGGGGCGGCCACGGCCGAGGTCGCGGTCGCCCTTCCCATCGTCGCCCTCGTGCTCGTCGCCTGCCTGGGCGGCCTGCTCGCCGGCACGGAACTCGTGCGTCTGCAATCGGCGGCGGCGGACGCCGCGCGACTGCTCGGTCGGGGCGAGTCCTCGGTGCTGGAGCACGTGCAACAGGTGGTGCCCGGCGCGACGGTCCTGGTGAGCCGCTCCGACGGCCTCGTGTGCGTCGAGGCGCGCTCCGCCCCACGAGTGCTCGGCGTGCCGGTCGAGGTGAGCGCCTCCTCGTGCGCCCTGGACGGAGCGTGGTGAGGCGCGCGACCGGGTCGCGCACAGACCGCGGCGCCGGCACGCCGCTCGTGCTCGGCGTGCTCGCTGCCGTGCTGATCGCCGGGCTCGCGCTCGTCGGCGCCGCGAGCGCCGTCGCCGGTACACAGCGTGTAGGTGCGGCGGCCGACGCAGCCGCGCTCGCGGCGGCTGACGTGATGCTCGGGTGGGTCGCCGGCGACCCGTGCGTCACGGCGGCGCGGGTTGCGCAGGCCCACGACGCTGCCCTCGTGGGCTGTCGCGCCGAGGGTCTCAGCATGATCGTGACAGTGCGCGCGACCGTCCTCGGCGTGGCCGTGCAACGGTCGGCACGGGCCGGGCCTCCCGGTGCCCGTGAGGTGCGCACTCGCGCACCCTGTGTATGGTGTGGCTGATCGCGGCTTCGCGCCGTGCACCCCGCCGCGGTGCGGATCCCATCCCCGCGGCATCGAGAGCGACAGTAAAGAGGAGCACCGTGTCAGGAGCCAAGAAGCTGGTCATCGTCGAGTCGCCTGCCAAGGCGAAGACGATCGGCAAGTACCTCGGCGACGACTACGAGGTGCAGGCCTCTGTCGGCCACATCCGCGACCTCATCGAGCCTAAGAACCTGCCCCCCGAGCTCAAGAAGGGCCCCCTCGGCAAGTTCTCCATCGACGTCGAGAACGGCTTCGAGCCCTACTACGTGGTCTCCGACGCGAAGAAGAAGACCGTCGCCGACCTCAAGCGAGCCCTCAAGGGCGCCGACGAGCTCTGGCTCGCGACAGATGAGGACCGCGAGGGGGAGGCCATCGCCTGGCACCTGCTCGAAGTTCTCAAGCCCAAGGTTCCCGTCAAGCGCATGGTCTTCCACGAGATCACCTCCGAGGCGATCCAGCGTGCCGTCGAGGCGACGCGCGACCTCGACACCGCACTCGTCGACGCGCAGGAGACCCGCCGCATACTCGACCGCCTCTACGGCTACGAGGTGAGCCCTGTGCTGTGGCGCAAGGTGGGCCCCGGGCTCAGCGCCGGTCGCGTGCAGTCGGCCGCGACGCGGCTCGTCGTCGACCGCGAGCGCGAGCGCCTCGCCTTCGTCACCGCGAACTACTGGGACCTCGATACGACGCTCGCCCCCGCCGGCGGAGACACCCCCTTCACGGCGCGACTCGGCAAACTCGATGGCAAGAAGGTCGCCACCGGGCGCGACTTCACCGACCGCGGTGAGCTCAAGTCGGCCGAAACGGTCGCCCTCGATGAATCCACGACCACCTCGCTCGCCGCAGCGCTACGCGACCCCGACCTCGCCGTCACGGTCGCGAACGTCGAATCGAAGCCGTACACGAGGCGACCCGCAGCACCGTTCACGACGTCGACGCTCCAACAGGAGGCGGGCCGCAAGCTGCGGTTCACCGCCCGCCAGACGATGTCGGTCGCCCAGTCGCTCTACGAGAACGGCTACATCACCTACATGCGCACCGACTCGGTGACGCTCTCCCAGCAGGCCATCGACGCGGCACGCTCTCAGGCCACCCAGCTGTACGGCGCCGACAGCATCCCCGAGAACCCCCGCACCTACTCCGGCAAGTCGAAGAACGCGCAGGAGGCCCACGAGGCCGTGCGCCCCGCCGGCGACGTCTTCCGCACCCCGAGCGAGCTCGAGGGCACCCTGCGGGGCAACGACTGGAAGCTCTACGACCTCATCTGGAAGCGCACCGTCGCGAGCCAGATGGCCGACGCGCGCGGGCAGACCGCCTCCGTCACCATCCACGCGGGCCCCACGCCGCAGAGCGCGACACCCGCCGGAGTCGTCGCCGAGTTCGCGGCGAGCGGCACCGTCATCACCTTCCGCGGCTTCCTCGCCGCCTACGAGGAGAGCCGGGACGAGGAGCGCAACGCCGACGAGCGCACCGAGCCCGCCGAGTCCAAGCTGCCCCCGCTCGAGGTGGGGCAGAGCCTCACCGTCGTCGAGGTCGAGCCCAAGGGGCACGAGACGAGCCCGCCCCCGCGCTACACCGAAGCGAGCCTCGTCAAGGCGCTCGAGGAGCGCGGCATCGGCCGCCCCTCGACCTACGCCGCCATCATCTCCACGATCGTCGACCGCGGCTACGTCACACCGCGCGGCTCCGCCCTCGTGCCGAACTGGATCGCCTTCTCGGTCGTGCGACTGCTCGAGGAGAACTTCGCCGACCTCGTCGAGTACGACTTCACGGCCGCCATGGAGGCCGACCTCGACCGCATCGCCAACGGCGAGGCCGACCGCACCGAGTGGCTCACGGGCTTCTACTTCGGCGACGCCCACCAGCCGGGCCTGCGCCCCGTGATCGACAACCTCGGCGAGATCGACGCGAAGACCCTCAACTCGATGCCGCTCACCGACACCATCACGCTGCGCATCGGCAAGTACGGCCCCTACCTCGAGCTCGACGAAGGCGGGGAGACGCCGCGACGCGTCAACATTCCCGAAGAGCTCGCGCCCGACGAGCTCACCGCCGCCAAAGCCCAAGAGCTCGCTGACGCCCCCGTCATCGGCGACCGCGTGCTCGGGGTGAACCCGGAGACGCGCAAGAACGTCGTCGCCAAGACCGGGCGCTTCGGCCCCTACGTCACCGAGGTCGACCCCGAGCCGGAGGAGCCCGCCCAGCCCAGTGCTGCGGAGTCCACTGCCGCCGAGCCCGCCGTCGACCCTGCCACCGGCGAAGTGCTCGAGCCGGCACCGAAGAAGAAGGCGGCGCCCAAGAAGAAGGCGGGCGAGAAGCCGCGCACGGCATCCCTCTTCAAGGACATGGACCCCGAGACCGTCGACCTCGCGACCGCACTGCGCCTGCTCGACCTGCCGCGCGTCGTCGGAGACGACCCGGAGAGCGGCGAGCCGATCACGGCGCAGAACGGCCGCTACGGCCCCTACCTCAAGAAGGGCACCGACTCGCGCTCGCTCGACGAGGAGAGCCAGATCTTCGACATCGACCTCGCGGGAGCCCTCGCCAAGTTCGCCGAGCCGAAGTACGGCGCCCGCAAGGCCGCGAGCGCCCTCAAGGAGTTCGACGCCGACCCGGTCAGCGGCAAGCCGATCAAGCTCAAGGACGGCCGATTCGGCCCCTACGTGACCGACGGCGAGACCAACGCGACCGTGCCGCGCGGCGAAGACCCGATGGAGGTCGACTTCGACCGCGCCGTGCAGCTCATCGCCGATAAGCGCGCCAAGGGCCCCGCCAAGAAACCCGCCAAGCGCGCCTCTGCCGCAACCAAGAAGACGCCGGCCAAGAAGACCGCGGCTAAGAAGGCGCCGGCCAAGAAGGCCACGGCCGCGTCGAAGGCCGCGCCGAAGACTGCACCGAAGAAGAAGTGAGCCGCGCCGCATGACCGGGCTTTTCCTGACCCTCGAAGGCGGTGACGGCTCCGGCAAGAGCACCCAGATGGGCGCCCTCACCGAATGGCTCGAGCAGCAGGGGCGCACGGTCGTGCAGTCGCGCGAGCCCGGCGGCACCGACCTCGGCCTCGAGCTGCGTGAGATCGTGCTGCACCGCCGAGGGTTCATCGCCCCGCGCGCCGAAGCTCTGCTCTACGCCGCCGATCGCGCGCACCACATCGCGACCGTCGTGCGGCCCGCACTCGAGCGCGGCGACGTCGTCATCCAGGATCGCTACCTCGACTCCTCCGTCGCCTACCAGGGCGCGGGGCGGGTGCTCGAGGCCAGCGAGGTGCGCGACCTCTCCCTGTGGGCCACTGAAGGGCTGCTGCCCGACCTCACCGTGCTGCTCGACCTCGACCCGGCCGTCGGCCGCGAACGCCTCACCGAGAGCCGCACCCGCTACGACCGTCTCGAGGCGGAGGAGGCCGACTTCCACGAGCGGGTGCGAGCCGCGTACCTCGCGCTCGCCGAGGCCGAGCCCGAGCGGTTCCTCGTGCTCAATGCGACCCGGCCCGTCGAGGAGCTGCAGCAGAGCATCCGAGACCGGGTGTCGCACCTGCTCGCCTAGAGTGGCCGCATGAGCGCGTGGGACGAGCTGACCGGGCAGGAGGCGGCCATCCGCGCTCTGCAGGAGGCCGCGGCCGACCCCGACTCGATGACCCACTCGTGGCTCATCACGGGCCCGCCCGGCTCCGGGCGCTCCAACCTCGCCTACGCCTTCGCGACCGCCCTGCTCAGCGGGCTCACCTCCGACCCCGCCGTGACCGCGACGACGGAGGCGCAGGTCGCCGCGCGCACCCATCCCGACCTCGCCGTGCTCGCGACCGACCGCGTCATCATCTCGATCGACGAAGTGCGGCAGCTCGTCTCGCAGAGCCAGTTCTCGCCCTCCGTCGCGCCCTATCGCGTCATCGTCATCGAAGACGCCGACCGCATGACCGAGCGCACCTCCAACGTGCTCCTCAAGGCTCTGGAAGAGCCGCCGCCGCGCACCGTGTGGATCCTCTGCGCGCCGAGCGCCGCCGACCTCATCCCCACCATCCGTTCCCGCGTGCGCACCGTGCGCCTGCGCGTGCCGAGCGTCGCCGAGGTCGCCGACCTGCTCGTGCGCCGCGATGGCATCGCCCCCGCGCTCGCCGAGCAGGCCGCTCGAGAGGCGCAGACCCACATCGGCATGGCGCTGCGCCTCGCGACCGATCCGGATGCCCGTGCCCGCCGCACGCGCAGCCTCGAGCTCGCTCTCGGCGTGACCTCGGTGAGCGGGGCCGTGCTCGCCGCCGAGCAGCTCGTCGCGATCGCTACGGAAGACGCGAAGGCGTTCACGGTCGAGCGAGAGGCGGAGGAGCGCGAGGCCGCCCTACGGCAGCTCGGCGTCGAACCCGGGGGCACCGTTCCGCCCGCCCTGCGGTCGACGCTCAAGAACCTCGAGGAGGACCAGAAGAGGCGTGCGACGCGCTCCGTGCGCGACGGCGTCGACCGCGTGCTCGTCGACCTGCTGTCGCTCTACCGCGACATCCTTCTCGTCCAGCTCGGTGCGGGTCTCGAGCTCGTCAACGAGTCGCTGCGCCCCGCCGTGGAGGGCGCGGCGCAGACCCTGAGCCCGGCTGCCGCCCTCGGCGCGATGGACGCCATCGCCCTTGCCCGGCACCGCGTCGCCGGCAACACACCGCCGGCACTCGCGCTCGAGGCGATGATGGTCGCGGCGAGCGGCAGGGTTCCCGCACTAGGCTCACTCGCGTGACGCGACGCCCCCTTCTCGCCAGCCTCCTCCTCGTTCCCGTGCTGCTGCTCAGCGGGTGCGTGCCCCCGTGGCTCGCCACCGTCCTCGGCGGGGGCGACACCTCCACCCCGACGGGCGAAGAGGTCGCCGACGAGCTGCGGCCCTACTACACGCAGGTTCTCTCGTGGCGGGACTGCGGCGGCGGTGCGCAGTGCTCGACGGCACTCGCGCCCCTCGACTGGCAGAACCCGGGTGCGGGCGAGGACGTCGAGCTCGCCCTCGTGCGCCACCCGGCCACGAGCGGCGTGGCTCAGGGGTCGCTGTTCATCAACCCGGGTGGTCCGGGCGCCTCCGGGTTCGATTTCGTGCGCGACAGCGTCGACTTCGCGGTGAGCACCGAGCTGCGCGAGCAGTTCGACGTCGTCGGCTGGGACCCTCGCGGGGTTGGCCGCTCGAGCGCCGTGACCTGCTACACCGAGACGAGCGAGCAGGACGAGTTCATCTACGGAATCCCCGACTCCGAGCCGGGAACCCCCGAGTGGGAGGCGGAGGTCGTCGACGCGTCCCTCGACTTCATCGCCGCGTGCGAGCAGAACACCGGCCCGTTGCTCGAGTTCGTCGACACCGAGAGCACGGTGCAGGATCTCGACCTGCTGCGCGCGATCGTCGGCGACGAGGCCCTCCACTACTTCGGTTACTCCTACGGCACCGAGATCGGCGCGCGGTACGCCGACCGGTTCCCCGACAAGGTCGGTCGCCTCGTGCTCGACGGGGCGACCGACCCCACGACGACGACCTTCGAGGTCGTCCTCGCCCAGTCCGCCGGGTTCGAACAGGCGCTGCGCGCCTACCTCGAAGGATGCCCGAGCCTCGGCGAGTGCCCCTTCACGGGCGGTGTAGAGGAGAGCCTCGACCTCATCCGCGAGCTGTACGACCGCCTGGGCGAGGAGCCCATCGAGGCCGAGGACGGCCGCTTCTTCGACAGCGCCGTGCTCGACATCGCCATCGCGACGGCTCTCTACGACGATGGCTCGTGGAGCTTCCTCAGCGAGATGTTCAGCGAGCTGCGCACCGGCGAGGTCGCCACGGGCTTCCTGCTCGCCGACTTCTACTACGGCCGCGAGGGTGGGCGCTACGTCGACAACTCGCTCGAAGCGTTCATCGCCATCAACTGCCTCGACTATCCGGTCGAGACCGACCGCGACGTCATCGCCGCGCAGAACGAGCGCATTCGGGAGGTCGCCCCGACCACGGCCGACCCCTCGCCCCTCGGCGACGTCATCTGCGCCAACTGGCCGCACGCCTTCGAGGGCGACCTCGAGCCCGTGCGCGCCGCCGGCGCGCCGCCGATCCTCGTCATCGGCACGACCGGCGACCCTGCCACTCCGTACGAGTGGGCCGAGGCGCTCGCCGAGCAGCTCGAGAGCGGCGTGCTCATCACCTACGTCGGGGAGGGCCACATCGCCTACGACGAGGGCGACCCGTGCATCAACGGGCTCGTCGACGACTACCTGCTCACGGGCGAGGTGCCCGCGAGCGATCCGGTCTGCAACGGGTAGCGGGTGTGCGCGCTCGCCCGCGCGATGGGATAAACTCGTGAGCCGTGCCCGGTGGAACCGGGTCACGCCGCCTTAGCTCAGTCGGCAGAGCGATTCACTCGTAATGAATAGGTCCCGGGTTCGATTCCCGGAGGCGGCCCGCAAGCCAGTTCTTCCACAGTGGTCGATCCTGGTGCGCCGATGCTGACGCATCGTGGGGTTCGATTCCCGGAGGCGGCCCCACGTTCTTCTGCGTTCGCGAATCGTGAGGATGCCTGTGAACGAATCGGAGCCTCCCGGCGGCCGCCTCGCGGGCCCGCTCGGAACCGCCCTCGCCGTCGCGGCGACGGTGCTCGCCGGCGTGGGCGTCGCCACGCAGTCGCGCGTCAACGGCGAGCTCGGGCAGCGCTTCGACGACGGCTTCACGGCCGCGCTCGTCTCCTTCTCGTCCGGCTGGGTGCTGCTCCTCGTGATCGTGCTGTCGACACGGCGCGGTCGTGCGGCGGTGCGGCGCATCCCTGCGGCGCTGCGCGCCGGCGAACTGCCCTGGTGGATGCTGCTCGGCGGGGCGGCCGGCGGCTTCTTCGTGCTCTCGCAGGGCCTCGTGGCGGGCATCCTCGGGGTGGCGATCTTCACCGTCGCCCTCGTCTCGGGCCAGACGGTGACGGGAATGGTCGCGGATGCCCGGGGTTTCGCCGGCGCGCGTGTGACACCTCCGACGCTCGCGCGCCTGAGCGGCGCGGCACTCACGGTGCTCGCCGTGGTCGTCGCCGTGGCGGGCGACCTGGGCGGGAGCATCCCGTGGCCGGCGCTCATCCTTCCGCTGCTCGCAGGAGTCGGCGCGGGTATGCAGCAGGCGATGAACGGCCGCGTGCGGCAGGTGAGCGGCTCACCGCTCGCCGCGACCCTCGTGAACTTCACGGTCGGCACGGCCGCACTCCTCGTCGTGACCGTCATCAGCCTCGCTGTGAACGGTCTGCCCGCCGAGCCGCCGACCGAGGCGTACCTCTACGCGGGAGGCGCTGTCGGCGTCGTGTTCATCGCGATCCAGGCCGCCGCGGTCGCGCGCGTCGGCGTGCTGCTGCTCGGCATGTGCCTCGTGCTCGGCCAGCTCATGGCGGCGGTCGTGTTCGACTCCGTCGCCGCTATCGGCCCGGCGCTGCAGCCTCAGACGGTCGCGGCCGTCGTGCTCACCGCGGTGGGCATCGTCGTGGCGACGCTCGACCGCTGGCGGCGGCCGCGCACTCTGCTCGCGACGTCACCCGCGCCGGGCCCTGCTGGGCCTACTCCTCGTCGGCCGTGAAGCCGAGCGCGAGCGAGTTCATGCAGTAGCGGTCGCCCGTAGGGGTGCCGAAGCCGTCGGGGAACACGTGCCCCAGGTGCGAGCCGCACGCGGCGCAGCGCACCTCGGTGCGGGTCATGCCCAGAGAGTTGTCCTCGAGCAGCTCGACGGCGTCCGGGCGCACCGACTCGTAGAAGCTCGGCCAACCGCAGCCCGAGTCGAACTTGGTGCCCGCCTGGAAGAGTTCGGCGTTGCACGCGCCGCACGTGTAGATGCCGCTGCGGCTCTCGTCGAGCAGCTCTCCCGTCCAGGCGCGCTCGGTGCCGGCCTCGCGCAGCACCTGGTAGCGCTCCTCGCCGAGCTCGGCCCGCCACTCGTCCTCGGTCTTCTGCACGGCGTAGGTCTGCTCGTTCTGGGCGGTCGTGTCGTCACTCATGGGGTTCCCCGCTTCTCGCCCGGCCTCGGGCGGTTGGTCTGCACCCCATTAAACTCGCATTCGTGCCCGAGACTTCCCCGATGCTGCGAACGTGGGGCGAGCTGAGCCTCGACGAGTTCTTCGAGATCGCGCGCGTGCGCACCGAAGTGTTCTTCCTCGAGCAGCGCATCGACGAGGAGGAGCTCGACGAGCGCGACCGCGAGGAGACCACCGAGCACGTCTGGATCTCCGACGATCGCGGCGTGGCCGCCTACCTGCGCGTCGTCGTCGACGAACAGCCTCAGGAGGGCAATCGGGATGCCCGGCGCCTCATCGGCCGCGTCGTCACCCGCGCCGACTGTCGCGGGCAGGGGCTCGCCCGGCGCCTCATCGAGCACGTGATCGAGCGGCACGGCCACGAGCCGTTGGCGCTGCACTCCCAGAGCTACATCCAGCCGCTGTACGCCGCGCTCGGCTTCGAGCCGTACGGCGACGAGTACGTCGAGGCGGGCATCCCGCACGTCTCTATGTACCGCGCCGCGACCGCATAGCGCCTTCGAAGGTGCGACGGCTAGCCTGACCGGAGTTCTCCGGCGCGGCGACGCGCCCTCAGCCTGCCGCACAGAAGGGCCCCTCGTGCTCCGTTGCTCCCGCCGCCGACTCGGCGCTGCCGGTGTTTCCCTCGCGGTCGCCGCGGCGGTGGGACTGGGCCTCGCGGTCGGTGCTGAGGCGGGCGGCGCGGCGGCGTCCTCCGTCGACGAGTGCGCGGTGCAGGATGCTCGGCTCGAGTGGGGCTTCAAAGAGAGCTTCCGCGCCTACGTGAGCGGCTCGATCGCGAACGGCGAGTGGCAGGCGGCCGACGGCGCGACCTACGCGACGCCCTCGTTCACGTTCGGGGAAGGCTCCGGCGCGGTCGCCGCCGGCTCGGCGACGGCCGAGCTGCTTTTCGCGGGCAGCATCCGCTTCACCGGCCACGGCGACATTCTCGACACGACGGTGGGCGAGCCGCGCGTCACCCTCGCCGATGCCGCGTCGGGGCTGCTCGTGCTCGACGTCGTCGGCACGACGCAGGAGGGCGGCGAGGTCGCCGCCCAGGGGGTCGAGTTCGCGACCCTCGACCTGACTGCGGCCACGCGCTCCATGGCGGACGGAGTGCTGACCATCGACAGCATCGCGGCCGACCTCACCGAGGAGGGCGCGGCTGCCTTCGGCACCTACCCGGCAGGGGAGCCGCTCGACCCGATCACGATCGTCGCATCGCTCGACCCGGCGTGCGCGGCGGAGATCGAGGCCGACCTCGCGGCGGTCGGCGGAGTCTCGTGGGTCGGGCCCGCGCTCGCCGGGGCGGGCATCGTCCTCGCCCTCGCGGGTCTCACGGTGGGCGGGATCGTGGTCGTGCGTCGGCGCCGAGCGGCGTGAGCACGCCTGGCTTGACGGGCGCCTGGGCACGCTCGCGTGACACAATGCGGGCGTGAGCACGACCGCCGAGCGCTACCGGCGCTTCGCCCGGGAGGCGGCGCCCCGGTCGCCCACCTATGCGGGCTGGGCGGAGGCGCTCGCCGCCGATGAGGCGAGCATCTCGCTCATCGACGAGCTGCCCATCGCGAGCCGTCAGCCCGTGCTCATCCTCACCGCCGCACGGTTCGCGGGCCTTGCGCCGCACGACAACATTGCGCCATGGCTGGATGAACACTGGGCGGAGGTGGCCGACATCGCCCGGCAGCGCGCGACGCAGACCAACGACCCGCGGCGCACCGGGCCGCTCGTAGCCGCACTGGAGCGCATCGAGGGGCCGATTGCTCTCCTCGAAGTCGGAGCATCCGCGGGTCTCACCCTCCTCCCCGACCGCTACAGTCACGTGTTCGAGCGGGAAGACGCGCTCCACCGCCTCGATCCGGAGGACGGCGCGTCGGCGCTCGAATTGCGTTGCGTTCTCGGGGAGGGCGTGCCGGCGCCGACCCGCATGCCCCGCATCGTCTGGCGTGCCGGGCTCGAGCGGCAGCCTCTGCCCTGGGGCGATGCGGAGGCGGAGCGCTGGCTGCGCACGCTCGTCTGGCCGGAGGAGCGTGACCGAGCGCTCCAGCTCGATCAGGCCATGGCGATCGCGTGTCGCGAACCGCCGAGGCTCGTCGCGGGCGACGCCCTCGACGGGTTGCCCGCGCTCGCCGCGCAAGCGCCGAGCGATGCGACGCTCATCGTGTGGAGCCCCGCAGTGCTCGTGTACCTCGACCCGGCGCGGCGCGAGCAGTTCCACGACCTAGCCACGGCCTTGCCCGGGCACTGGATCTCGCTCGACGGCCGCCGCGTTCTCGAGCGCGTGGGAGCGAGCGCCGATGCCCTCCTGCCCGGCGCGGACGACGACTTCATCCTCAGCGTCGACGGCATCGCGACCGCCGCCGTCTCACCCCACGGCGATCGCCTCGAGCGCTGGGCGAGCGAGGGGCGGCCTCAGGAGTCTGGAGCGTAGATCGCGCGGGCGAGGGCGTCGAGCATGAGCGGCGTGCGTGGCCCGAAGCTCAGAATCTCGCCGTCGGCCATGTCGACGAAACGACGGTTCTCTCCCGCGCGGGTCAGGCCGATCGCGGGCTTCGCGGCGAGGAGCCCCTCGACCCCGCCGACACTCTCGAGCCCGTCAGTCATGACGAGGATGAGGTCGGGGTCGGCGGCGATGAGTGCCTCATCCGTCATGGGGCGCAGGCCTTGCCAGCCGATCTCGCCGGCCACATCGATGCCCCCGACGCCCTCGATGAGCTCGTCGGCCCCCGACTCCTCGCCGAAGAGGTAGTAGATGCGCGAGGCGCCACGCAGGTAGAGGAAGAGGATGCGTACGCGATCGGCGGCGTCGGTCGGCGCGAGGGCGGCGATCTCGTCGACGACGGCGTCGACCTCGGCGTCGAGCTGCGTGGCCAGCACCTCGCCCGTCTCGGGCGCGCCGAGCGCCGCGGCCACCTGCCGCGCGAGCTCGGCGGGGGCGCCGAGCCCTGGCTCAGCATCCACGTAGATCACCGTCACGCCCGCATCGCGCAACTGCACGACCACGTCGGTCGGCCCGATCGTGCCGTCGGTGATGACGATGCTCGGCCGTAGCGCGAGCACCGACTCGCTGTTGATGGCGTGGCCGCTGCTCGTCACGACGGGAAGGTCGGCGGCCTCGGGAAAGGTCGTCGAGATGTCGCGCCCGACGACCGAGTCGCCGAACCCGAGCGCGAACACGGTCGAGGCGATCGACCCGGCGATGTCGAGCGGCAGGATGCGGCTCGTGTCGTCGACGGTCACCACGACATCGCCCGCCAGATCGCGGGAGACGACGGTCGTCGGCAGCTGCTGCGCCGGGGCCTCGGCGACGGGCGTGATCGACGCCGTCTCGAGTACCGCGGTCGACGGGCCGCGGTAGTCCCGCGGGTTCTCGAGCACGTCGAGCTCGGCGAGCGGCGGTCGAGGAGCGATCGACGCGGGCGACTCTGCCACGGGCCCCGCTGCGCCGGTCGTGCAGGCCGAGAGCACGGCGACGCACAGGAGCGTCGCGAGCGCGCGGGGAAGCAGAGAGGTCATGGGAGTCCGAACGGGGGCTGGGGCGTGCGTGGGACGACGCCGATCAAGTGAGGCAACCCTAACCGAGTTGTCTGAGCGCCTGCGCGACCGTGGGCGAGCCGCCACGATCGGGCCCGTGAGGCTCCTAGGGTGTGGGTATGGATGCCCGATCCGACGCCCTCGACGAGCCCGCGCGCCGCGTGCTCGAGTTCGAGCGCGACTGGTGGGGCCACAGCGGCGCCAAGGAGCTGCGCATCCGGCGTGACTTCGGCTGGAGCGCCGCCCGCTACTATCAGGTGCTGAACGCCGTGATCGACACCGATGTCGCCGCACGCTATGACCCTGTGCTGGTCGGACGTCTGCGGGAGGTGCGGCAGCAGCGCTCCCAGCAGCGCCGCACGCGGCGCACCTCGACGACCGGCGCCGCCTGACCCGTCACCGCCTGACCCGCCACCACCTGACCCGCCCCCACCTGACCCGCCCCCACCTCAGCCGAAAGGCTCCACGATGGCCGAGTACGACCCCGATCGTTTCGACGACGTGCCCGACTCCCTCGGGCGCGTCGGCGCGCACCGGGCGCCTCGTCGACGGGGCCGCGGCTGGATCGCGGTGGCGTGGGCCCTGCTCGCGAGCGGCGTGCTCGTCGTCGCCGGGCTCTACAGCCTCTCCTTGGTGAGCGACAGCGTGACGTTCGAGATTCCGGGTTTCTCCGAGCCCGAGCCCATGCCGACCCCCGAGCCCACGCCGACCATGACGCCCACGGCGGAACCGGTCGTGGACCCGAGCGAGGTCGAGCTTCCCAGCGGGTTCACGATCACCGTCCTCAACGCGACCCCGTTCGCGGGCCTCGCCGCCGAGGGCGGCACCGAGCTCTCCGAGGCCGGCTGGCCCGTCGGCACGACGACGAATGCCGCGCAGGACGACTTCCCCGACACGGTCGTGTTCTACTCCGACCCGGCCAACGAGGGTCTCGCCCGAGGCATCGCCCAGCAGTTGCGCGTGGCCGATGTCGAGCTCTCCGACGCCTTCCCCGGTGCTCCCATCACCGTCGTGCTCGGGTCGGACTACGCGGCACGCGGCTGAGGCCCGGCCCCGGGCATCCCGAATCGGCGTTACGCCGACGTTTCGACTCTGTGAAGAGTGCTCGCGACCCCTGGTGACGGTCGTGCGGGCGTGGTTAGCATCGCCCCACGCACAGCAAGGAGTCACCGCATGACCAAGGGAACCGTCAAGTGGTTCAACGCCGAGAAGGGCTTCGGCTTCATCACGCTCGAGGGAGGGGAGCAGGACGTCTTCGTCCACTACTCCGCCATCGACATGCCCGGCTACAAGGTTCTCGAAGAGGGTCAGGCGGTGAGCTTCGAGGTCGGCACCGGAACAAAGGGCCCCCAGGCCGAGGGCGTCACCGTCATCTGACGGCGCGTCCGCTTCGCGCCTCACCTCCCGCCTCCGCCTGCGCGGTTACGCTGTGGCCATGAGGATGCCCGCACGCAGTCGCTGGATGACAGCAGTCGGCGTGCTCGCGGCCCTCGCCCTCACCTCCGGGTGCGCGGCAGAGCGCGAGCTGCCCGTGCCGACCGCCACGCCCGAGTACGTGCCCGTGTTCGAGGAGCCCGAGCCGTACGCGCTCGCCCCGCTGACGGGAGAGCAGGTCGCGCCCGGCGCGCTCGACCACCCCTCGATCGCGGCGAAGATCGACAACAACATCAACGCCCGTCCTCAGATCGGCCTCGGGCGGGCCGACATCGTCTACGAGATCCTCGTGGAGGGTGGCGCTACGCGGCACATGGCGGTATGGCATTCCGACATTCCCGACGAGATCGGCCCGATCCGCTCCGTGCGACCGGTCGACCCCGACATCGTGTCGCCTCTCGGCGGCATCATCGCGTACTCGGGTGGGCAGTACCGGTTCGTCGTCGCGATGCAGAACGCTCCCGTGTACAACGCGATCCACGGGCAGGCCGACACGGCGGAGACGATCTTCCGCGGCACCAACGCTCCAGCCCCGCACAACGTCATCGTCCGCGCGCCGCAGATCGTGGCGCAGCAGGGCAAGCTCGACCCGCCGCCCCAGCTGTTCGCCTTCGCGGAGAGCGTCGCGGCGGCGACCGCCACGAAGGAGGGCTCGCCCACAGCCCGCATCGGGCTGCAGTTCTCCGTCGGCAACACTCCTGCGTGGGAGTGGAACGCCGAGAGCGAGCGCTGGGTGCGCTTCATGCACGGCGGCGCCGTCGATCGGGATGCCTCGGGCGACCAGCTCGCCGCCGTCAACATCGTGACGCTCCGCGTTCCCGTGCAGGTCATCCAGAGCATCCCCACGGTCGGTCTGCGCGGCTCGGGCGAGGCGTGGGTCTCCACGGGCGGCGCAACCGTGCGGGCCCAGTGGTCGAAGAGCGGCCTCACCGACACGATCCGCCTGATCGACGAGCACGGAGTCGCCGTGCGCCTCGCTCCCGGTAACACGTGGGTCGAGCTCGTCCCCCTCGCCGGTGACGTGAGCTTCCGCGCCCCCTAGCCCACCCCTCTCCCGCCGTTTCCCGCCAGATCTGACTCGAATGGGCGCTCGCCCAATGCCCGAGCGCCCATTCGAGTCAGATCTGGCCCACGGCGGGTCGTGGCGGCTTGCACTCGGAGGGTGCGAGTGCCAGAATCAGTTAGCACTCGTGATTGCCGAGTGCCAGAGCTACTGCACGTGATACGTCCGGGAGGGACGAAAGACACCCATGGCTAAATTGATTGCTTTTGACGAAGAGGCCCGTCGCGGCCTCGAGCGCGGCCTGAACATCCTGGCCGACGCAGTGCGCGTCACCCTCGGCCCCCGCGGCCGCAACGTCGTGCTGGAGAAGAAGTGGGGCGCCCCCACGATCACCAACGACGGCGTCTCCATCGCCAAGGAGATCGAGCTCGAGGACCCGTTCGAGAAGATCGGTGCCGAGCTGGTCAAGGAGGTCGCGAAGAAGACGGATGACGTCGCCGGCGACGGAACGACGACCTCGGTCGTCCTCGCCCAGGCGCTCGTGCGCGAGGGCCTGCGCAATGTCGCGGCCGGCGCCGACCCCATCAGCCTCAAGCGCGGCATCGAGAAGGCCACCAAGGCCGTCTCGGACCAGCTGCTGAAGAACGCCAAGGAGGTCGAGACCAAGGAGGAGATCGCCGCGACCGCGAGCATCTCCGCCGCCGACCCCGAGATCGGCGCGCTCATCGCCGAGGCCATCGACAAGGTGGGCAAGGAGGGCGTCGTCACGGTCGAGGAGTCGAACACCTTCGGCACCGAGCTCGAGCTCACCGAGGGTATGCGCTTCGACAAGGGTTACCTGTCGGCGTACTTCGTCACCGACCCCGAGCGCCAGGAAGCGGTCTTCGAAGACCCCTACGTGCTCATCGTCAACGGCAAGATCTCGGCGATCAAGGACCTGCTCCCCGTCGTCGACAAGGTGATCCAGAGCGGCAAGCAGCTGCTCATCATCGCCGAGGACGTCGAGGGCGAGGCTCTCGCAACGCTCGTCGTCAACAAGATCCGCGGCATCTTCAAGTCGGTCGCCGTCAAGGCTCCCGGCTTCGGCGACCGCCGCAAGGCCATGCTGCAGGACATCGCGATCCTCACCGGTGGTCAGGTCATCAGCGAGGAGGTTGGTCTCAAGCTCGAGAACGCGACCCTCGACCTGCTGGGCCGCGCGCGCAAGGTCGTCATCACCAAGGACGAGACGACGATCGTGGAGGGCGCCGGCGAGGCCGACGCCATCGCGGGCCGCGTCAAGCAGATCCGCGCCGAGATCGAGAACACCGACAGCGACTACGACCGCGAGAAGCTGCAGGAGCGCCTCGCGAAGCTCGCCGGCGGCGTCGCCGTCATCAAGGCGGGTGCCGCGACCGAGGTCGAGCTCAAGGAGCGCAAGCACCGCATCGAGGACGCCGTGCGCAACGCGAAGGCGGCCGTCGAAGAGGGCATCGTCGCCGGTGGTGGCGTCGCCCTCATCCAGGCGGGCAAGATGGCGTTCGAGTCGAAGGCGCTCACCGACCTCGTCGGTGACGAGGCAACCGGTGCGAACATCGTCCGCCTCGCGGTCGACGCGCCGCTCAAGCAGATCGCGATCAACGCCGGTATGGAGGCGGGTGTCGTGGCCGAGAAGGTGCGCAACCTCCCCATCGGTCACGGCCTCAACGCCGCGACGGGCGAGTACGGCGACATGCTCGCGGCCGGCATCGCCGACCCGGTGAAGGTGACGCGCTCGGCGCTGCTCAACGCCGCGTCGATCGCCGGGCTGTTCCTCACGACGGAGGCCGTCGTGGCGGACAAGCCGGAGAAGAACCCGCAGCCGATGGGCGACCCCTCGGGGGGCATGGACTTCTAGTCCGGCCAGCTCACCGCACCGACAACGGGGCGGCTTCCCTCACGGGAGGCCGCCCCGTTTCGCGTGCGGGGGTGCGTGAGAGCGGCAGGCGCGTGTGCGAGCGGCGCACAGCATGAACGACCGGTGCGCGGGCTGCGCGAGGCGCTCAGGCGGCGTCGCGCGCCTCGGCGAGACCGACGAAGAGCTCGGTGTTGAAGTCGTACGCGATCATGACTTCGTCGATGACGCGTTCACGCTCATCCTCGCTCCAGTCGACGGCGTCGAGCTGCGCACGGTAGGTGCTCTTGAAGGCACTCGGGTCGGCGATCTGGTCGAAAAGGTAGAAGCCGATGCCGTTGGTCTCGAACCCGAATCGCCGCGCCATCACCTTGGCGATGTACTGGCCGCCGGAGAGATCGCCGAGATAGCGCGTGTAGTGGTGGGCGATGTAGCCCGCGGGCCAGGTGGCGGCCACCTCGAGGATGCGCGCCGCGTACCGGCGGGTGATGTCGAGCGGCGCGATGCGCGCGCGCCAGTCGTCGCCGAGCAGGAACGCCAGGTCGCTCTCGAGCGCGGGCAGGCGGGTGAGCGCGGGAGAGAGGAAGGGTGCGACGGCGGGGTTCGCGCGCATCGCCGGCTGCACGCTCTCCAGGGCCTCGTAGATGAAGTAGTGCTGCTCGACGAGGGCCACGTAGTCCTCACAGGAGCCGGCCCCCGTCATGAGGTCGCTCATGAACGTGGCGCTCTCGCTGCTGCTGTGCCCGCGAGAGGTGCGCTCGCGCACGAGGCGCGAAAAGGGGACGACGTCAGTCTCGGGTGCGGTCACGGTGGTCTCCAGGCTAGGTAAGGCGCACCTAACCTATCGTTCCCGCGTCCGACGCGCCAGGGTTCGGGCGCGAGCGAGCGCTAGTCGTGCTCGCGCGGTTCGACGCCCAGAGCGGCGCAGGCGCGATCGTAGAGGACGACGATCTCGCGTCGGATCTCCGGTCGTGCGCTGATGGGCGCGCTCCACAGCACGCGCAGGGCGCGCTCGCTGGGCGAACCGACCTCCCCCTCTGCGGCCGCATCAGCCTGCGCCGCGGCCGCCGTGACGTCGGCTGCCTCGGTCGAGTAGACCCAGTGTCCGGCGAGCCCATCGACGCCGACCATGCGCGCACGCACGGCAGAGCGATCGCCGAAGGCGCGCGCGATGAGCAGGTTGTCGTCGGCATGGTCGCCGTTCATGTGGGCGAGCACCCCCGCGACGATGGCGGGGTCGAAATCGGTCACGGCCACCAGCCTACGGCGCGGGGCAGGGGTCAGCGCAGGAAGAGCCGGGCGTTCTGATGCTCGATCTCGGCGTAGTGCTGTCCCGCGTGCGCGAGCGCCTCAGTGAGGGCGCCGAGCGACTGCTCGACGCGCTGCTGCGTCGCGCTCCAGTCGGCGACGAGTGACTGGAAGGCGCTCGCGGCAGAGCCCGTCCAGGAGCCCTGCAGCGACACGAGCTGATTCTGCAGCGCGGCGACCTCCGCCTGGATGCGCCCGATCGACCCGCGGGCGGCGCCCGTCGTCGAGATCACCGCGTCACTGTCCACCTGGTATCGAGTCATGAGAGCCTCCTCGGTTCGTGCGAGGGCCAGCCCCTCGCGGAACAGCAGAGTAGAAGCGCCCGTCAGCTGCCGGAGGCCGCCTCGGCTGCCTGCGCGACGCTCGGCGACTCGTCGGTCTTGGGGAGGAGCGGCAGGGTGACGCGGAAGGTGGCGCCGCCGCCCGGCGTGTCGACCACGTCGATGCGGCCGTGGTGGTGGTCGACGATGGAGGCGGCAATCGCGAGACCGAGACCCGAACCGCCCGTGTCCCGGGCGCGCGAGGAATCGGCGCGGAAGAAGCGCTGGAAGATCTTGTCCTTCAACTGCGGGGGGATGCCCTCGCCATGGTCGACGACCGCGATCGTGCCGAGGCGCAGGAGAGGGTCCGCCCCGACCGCGATCTCGAGCGGAGAGCCCTCGGGCGTGAAGCGCACCGCGTTGCCGATGAGGTTGGTGATCACCTGGCGCAGCTTGTTCTCCTCGCCGAGCACGACGGCGCCGACGGCGGGCGCGGGAGGTGCGGAGACCTCAGGAGCCTCGCGCTCGGTCGCCGAGGAGCGGCCCCGACGGCGACGCAGCCGCGCGAGAGCCGAGCCGGCCAGCGCGATCGCCCCGGTCGGGGCAGGGGCGCTCGGCGACTCGGCAGGGTCGGCGTGAGCGGCGCGGCTCGCGGGCCCGGGAGCGTCGGCCGCGGCATCCTGCTCGATCGCCTCGCCCTCGGGCTCGTACTCGTCGAGCACGACCGTCACCTCGCGGTCCGGCGCACCCGCCATGGCGTCGAGGGCCGCATCGCGCGCAAGGTCGGCCAGGTCGACAGGCCCCAGCTCGAGAGGGCGGGACTCGTCGAGCCGCGCGAGCTCGAGCAGGTCGGCCACGAGGGCCCCCATGCGCACGGCCTCCTTCTCGATGCGCTCCATAGCCTGCGCGACATCCTCGGGCTTCTGCAGGGCGCCCATGCGGTACAACTCGGCATAGCCGCGCACCGAGACGAGGGGAGTGCGCAGCTCGTGGCTGGCATCGCCGACGAAGCGTCGCATCTGGCTGATCGTCGCCGCGCGGTCGGCGAATGCCCGGTCGATGCGGGAGAGCATCGTGTTGAGAGAGCGGTTGAGGCGGCCGACCTCGGTGTTGGGCGTCGCCCCGCCCAGCCGCTGGCTGAAATCGCCCCCCGCGAACCGTGCGGCCGTCGCCTCCACGTCGCGGAGCGGCCGGAACGTGGAGGTCACGAGCAGGCGCGTGAGCGCAGCGCTCAGGATGACCACGACGAGACCGAAGCCCAAGAAGATTGAGGCGAACGACCCGATCACGCCGTTCGTGTCGGCGAGGTCGGCGCCGATCACGAGGGTCGCGGCGTGCGTCGTCTCCGACTCGCGGTCGACGACGGCGAGGGGGAAGGTCGCGACGCGCCACTGGGTCGTGCGGTCCTGGCTCGCGACGGTGATGCCGCCGTCGACGCGCTCGAGGTAGTCGGCGGTCAGTCGCGAGACGTCGGGAGCGCGATCACGGCTCGCGGAGCCCACGTTGTCGTCGATGATGACGCCGTCCCCGGCGACGGCGCCGAAGTAGAACTGGCTCGAGAAGACAGACGGGGTCAACTCGTCGAAGGAGGCGAAGTCTTCGAGGCTGAACGTCGCGGGCGACTGCGGCACCTGCTCCTCGGCGACCTGCAGCAACTGGCGGTCGACTTCGTCGACGAGCGTGCGCTGCAGCACCGTGAGGGTGCCCATACCGACGACGAGGAGACCGACGGTGACGACGAGGACGGTCACGCCGGTGATCTTGGAGCGGAGGGAGATGCCCTCCCACCACTGCGTCAGCTGCTCATGCATCGAGAGCCAAGGCTAGACCTTGGCCGCCTTGAGCATGTAGCCGAACCCGCGCTTGGTCTGGATGAGCGGCTCGTCGGTGTGCTGGTCAAGCTTGCGGCGCAGGTACGAGATGTAGCTCTCGACGATGCCAGCGTCGCCGTTGAAGTCGTACTCCCACACATGGTCGAGAATCTGCGCCTTCGACAGCACGCGGTTGGGGTTGAGCATGAGGTAGCGCAAGAGCTTGAACTCGGTGGGGCTCAGCTCGATGACGGCGTCGCCGACGGTGACCTCGTGCGTGTCCTGGTCCATGATGAGTTCGCCCGTGCGGATGACGGCGTCGTCCTCCTCCTGCATGGTGCGGCGCAGGATCGCCTTGATGCGCGCGACGATCTCGTCGAGGCTGAACGGCTTGGTGACGTAGTCGTCGCCGCCGACGGTGAGACCCATGATCTTGTCGTCGGTGTCGTCCTTCGCGGTGAGGAAGAGGATAGGGCTCGTGTAGCCGCTCGACCGCAGGCGCTTGGTGACGCCGAACCCGTTGATGTCGGGCAGCATGACGTCGAGGATGATGAGGTCGGGCTCCTCCTCCAGCACGGCGGAGATCGCCTGCGCTCCGTTGCCGACGGCCCGCACGGCGAAGCCGGCGAAGCGCAGGCTCGTGGTCAGCAGGTCGCGGATGTTCGGCTCGTCATCGACGATGAGAATCTTGGGTCCGTCAGGCATGGGGCCATTCTCTGCGCGTTTGTTGTGGGTTTCCTGAACGTCCGGGAGGCGCCGCGGGTCTCGTCCGGTTCCATCGATTCCTCATCATTGTCGGATGCTCCGCCTAGGGTTCCCGTATGAACATCGTCCTCATCCCCGGCTTCTGGCTCGACGGCGCTTCGTGGTCGGGCGTGACACCTGCCCTCGCGCGGGCCGGCCACACCGTCCACACTCCCACCCTGCCCGGCAAGCGCCCGGGTGATCGGGCGCTCTCGGGCATCGGGCTGCACGACCACGTCGACGCCGTCCTCGAGATCGTCGATGCCATCGCGTCTCCCGTCGTGCTCGTCGGGCACTCGGGCGGCGGCAGCATCGCGTGGGCCGCGACCGATGCGCGCCCCGCCGACATCGCCCGCGTCATCTTCGTCGACGCTCTGCCGTTCCCCGACGGCAGCGTCATCAACGACGAGCTGCCGGTGGAGGGCGACCGCATTCCGCTGCCCGAGTGGAGCTTCTTCGAGGCGGAAGACCTCGTCGATCTGGACGACACCGTGCGCGAGCGGTTCCGTGCCGTCGCCGTTCCAGAGCCCGCCGCGGTCGCCACCGACCCCCAGACACTGCACGACGAGGCGCGCTTCGCCGTACCTGTGACGGTCATCGCGTGCGAGTTCCCCGAGGCGATGCTGCGGCAGGCGATCTCCACGGGCGCGCAGTGGGCGAGCGAGCTCGGCCGCCTCGAGCAGCTGGAGATCATCGAACTGCCCACCGGCCATTGGCCGCAGTTCACGAAGCCCGTCGAGCTGGGGCAGAGCATCCTCGCCGCGGTCGACCGCGACTAAGGGGCTGTTCTACGCAGCAGCCGCGATCGCGCTCGCGTCGACGATCTCGTAGCTGTAGCCCTGCTCGGCGAGGAAGCGCTGGCGGTTCTGCGCGAAGTCCTGGTCGACGGTGTCGCGCGCGACGAGTGTGTAGAAGCTCGCGGGGATTCCGCTCTGCTTCGGCCGCAGCAGGCGGCCGAGGCGCTGCGCCTCCTCCTGGCGGGAGCCGAACGAGCCCGACACCTGGATCGCCACCGTGGCCTCGGGGAGGTCCACCGAGAAGTTGGCGACCTTGGAGACGACGAGCACCGGAGTGCGGCCATCCCGGAATTCCTGATAGAGCCGCTCACGCTCCGCGACGGACGTGGACCCCGTGAGCTGGGGTACATCCAAGGCTTCGGCGAGCTCCTCGATCTGGTCGAGGTACTGCCCGATGATGAGGATGCGCTCGCCGGAGTGCTGCGCCACGAGACGCTTCACGATGTCGAGCTTGGCGGGTGCCGTCGCTGCGAGCCGGTAGCGCTGGTCGTCGGCGCTCGCCGCATACTCGAGGCGCTCGCTCGCCGGCAGGTCGACGCGCACCTCGAAGCAGCTCGCGGGCGAGATGAAGCCCTGCGCCTCGATCTCCTTCCACGGGGCGTCGAAGCGCTTCGGGCCGATGAGGCTGAAGACATCGCCCTCACGGCCGTCCTCGCGCACGAGCGTCGCCGTGAGGCCCAGGCGGCGACGGGCCTGCAGCTCGGCGGTGAGCTTGAACACCGGCGCCGGCAGCAGGTGCACCTCGTCGTAGACGATGAGGCCCCAATCGAGGGCGTCGAGCAGGGCGAGGTGGGCGTACTCGCCCTTCCGCTTGGCGGTGAGGATCTGGTAGGTCGCGATCGTGACCGGCTTGACCTCCTTGACCTGGCCGGAGTACTCGCCGATCTCCTCCTCGGTGAGGCTCGTGCGGGCGAGCAGCTCGGCCCGCCACTGCCGCGCCGAGACCGTGTTGGTCACGAGGATGAGCGTCGTCGTGCCGGCCTGGGCCATCGCGCCAGCGCCGACGAGGGTCTTGCCGGCGCCGCAGGGCAGCACGACGACGCCGGAGCCGCCGACAAAGAACTGGTCGATCGCGTGCTGCTGGTACGGCCTCAGCCCCCAGTCGGCGAGGTCGAGGTCGATCGCGTGCGGCGTGCCGGGGGTGTACCCGGCGAGGTCTTCGGCGGGCCACCCGATCTTGACGAGCTCCTGCTTCACCTGCCCACGAGCCCACGCGGCGAGCTCGTAGCTGTGCTGGTCGATGCGGCGCGCCAGCAGCGGGGCCACCTTGCGGTTGGAGGCGATCTCGGTGAGCACGGCTGTATCGGTCGACCGCAGCACGAGCATCCCGTCCTCGTCCCGCTCGATCACGAGTCGCCCGTACCGGCCCACCGTCTCGGTGATGTCGGTCGCGACCGACTGCGGCACCGGAAACTTTGAGTAGCGGTCGAGCACGGCGAGCATCTCGGCCGCCTCGTGGCCGGCTGCGCGCGCATTCCACAGTCCCAACCGCGTGACGCGGTAGGTGTGCACGTGCTCGGGTGCGCGCTCGAGCTCGGCGAACACGGCGAGGGCGTGGCGGGCCTCCTCGGCCTGGCCGTTGGCGACCTCCAGCAGCACGGTGCGGTCGCTCTGAACGATGAGGGGGCCGTCAGGATTCATAACGGGCCAGTCTAGAGCGCGCGGCTGAGAGCGCCGGTACGGGATGCGCGGCGCACGCCGCGCGGGCCGCTACTCGAGCGGCTCGAGGCCCGTGATGCTCGCGATCGGCAGGGTGCGCTCGACGTCGGCGTCGCGATCCCGCCCGCGAACGCGCCCCGCGGCGATACCGGTCGGCTCGAGGTCGAAGGAGCGCTCGCTGCCGTCGGGCAGCCGCACGGTCGCACGCACGGCGAGCTTGCCGCGCACGGCGAGCTCCCACTGGCGCCCCACCCACGCGTCGTCGCCGTCGGTGCCGACGGTCGAGCCGCTGCGGATGCGTGCCACGGCGTCGGCGACAGGGTCCGTGACGCTCACGGGCGCGACGGGCCGGGTACGGCCCGGGCGCTCTGGAGCGGGGAAGCCGTCGGCGGGGGCCGCGGGGTAGCGCGCGTCGATGAGGGTCCACAGCACGACGGCGGGCTCGAAGCGGCTCACCGCACGGCCCGGGCTCGACAGTTGTAGCCCGAGCGGCGCAGTGGCGGCGTCGACCAGCAGCGAGTCCAGCAGCAGGCGATCCTCACTCGTCACGAGAGTGCGGGCACCGCCTCGCTCGCCCTCGTCGGCGGGTGCCACGCGAACGCTGCCGTAGCGCGCGGCGGTCTCGCGGATCAGGTACTCGACCGGTTGCGGAACACCCGTGAGCGACAGCTGCTCGAGGAACGCCAGCAGCTCCTCCGCCGACTCGCCCAGAGCGACGGCCCGCGTGACGCTGTCGGCGGTGACCCGGTAGCGGCCGGCCAGCCCCGCGCTCTCCACGTCGGCGAGGCGACGCAGCCGCTCGTCGAGGTGCGCCGCGAGCGGGCCGGGGGAGACGACGGTGAGGTCGTGCTGCAGGTACACCTGGTCGACATCGGGCGGCACGAGCGGCGCGAGCACGGCGCTCGCCGCGGCCGCGCCCCGACTCAGGAGCGCCGCGCCCATGGTGCTCGCGCGGCCGTCGGCCGTCACCCCGAGGCGCTCGCCCTGCGCGCCGCGGCGCGCCATCCTCGCATCGAGCGCGTCGCCGCCCGCGGGGTACAACCAGTGCACGAAGTCGGTGAGCGCGGCACCCCAGCGCGCGAGGGGGCGCGAGGCGAGAAGCTCGACGAGCTCGACGGGCAGCAGTTCCACCCAGGCCTCGGCGACGTGCTGCCAGCGGTCGGCGAGAGGCGCACGACGCCACTCGTCGGAGCGAGTGGTCGCCCGCGTGAAGCCCTCGTCGTCTTCCACGAGGTCGGCGAGGGCGGCCAGATCGAGCAGGAGGGGCAGCTCGTCGAGCTCGACTCCCGCGACCTCGGCGAGCCGCTTCGCGTCGGGCAGCGAGAGCCCGCCGCGCGCGAGCAGCCGCCCGGGCACCTCCGCGAGGGCGAGAACGATCTCGGTGAGCTGCGTCGTCGTCGTGAAGGCGCGCTCGGCTGCGCCGCGATCGACGGAGGCCCGGTCGGCGTCGTCCACCGCATCGAGAGAGACCGGCGGATGCTCGGAGGTCAGCGCCACGGAGCCGGGAAGACCGCGCTGCGGCCACTGGGCGAGCTCGGCGACCACCGTCGGCCAGACCGTGACGGTGTCGTCGACGAGGTCGATGAGCACAGCATCCAGCGCCGCATGAAGGTCAGTGCGCACCTGCTCGACCGGGCGGTCCAGCCGCCGCGCCACCTCGGCGACCCGCATCGACTCCGCCTCGCCCGCGGTCACGAGCGCGGCGAGCGTCGGCCTGGTCTGGCGCGCGAGAGCGATGCCGATCGCCGCAGGGTCGAGCAGCGCCTCGGCGAGGTCGAAGATGTCGCGCAGTGAGGTCGGGGAGATCGAGCGCTCACGAATGATGCGCGTCACGCTCGCGTCATCGAGGTCGCGCAGTCGCGCGGCGAGCGCGAGGGAGGCTGAGCTAGTTGCCGGCATCCTTGGCAGCTCGCCCCCGGCGCACAGCACTGACGACGAGGAGCACGATGATGAGGACGAAGCCGATCGGCAGGCCGACGAGAGGCATCATCGTCACGAGCGGCCAGATGCCCTCGGCGAAGTCGCCCCGTTCGAGACCCGCCGCCGTGCCGACGATGAGGGCGACGAAGCTCGCGAGGCTCAGCAGGATGACGCCTGCGACCATGTAGGCGAGCACGCGCTCGACGCGGTTGCTCATCACGAAGGATTCTTCTGGCACCCGTCCAGGGTAGTGCCGCATGCTGAAAGGCCCGTACCCCGTTTCCTAGGGCCACCTCGCGGCGGTATCCTCGGGGTTCGAGCACTGCGCTCGGTACGACAGCGAACGCGAGGGGACACAACGCTCATGCCCACCGGCAAGGTCAAGTTCTACGACCAGGAGAAGGGGTTCGGCTTCATCGCGTCCGACGACGGCGATGAGGTCTTCCTGCACGCCTCCGCCCTGCCCGAGGGGGCGGTCGTCAAGGCCGGCACCCGACTCGAGTTCGGCGTTGCCGACGGCAAGCGAGGCGCACAGGCGCTGTCGGTGCGCGTGCTGGAGAGCCGGCCGACGCTGAGCACCCTCAACCGCAAGTCAGCCGACGACATGGCCGTCATCATCGAAGACCTCGTCGGCCTGCTCGACGGCATCGGTGCCAACCTCAAGCGGGGCCGCTACCCCGACGCCGCGCACGGTCGCAAGATCGCGACCGTGCTGCGCAAGGTCGCGGACGACCTCGATGCCTAGAGGCGCGCGCGGCACGACCACGACGGCGGCAGCGCCCGTCGTCGAGGCGAGCGTGCTCGAGCCGATCGCCCGCGCGGCGCTCGAAGAGATCACTCCGACGACGACGATCGGAGCGCTGCGCGACGTGACCGTGGCCGACGACGTCGCGACGGTGCGCTTCGCCACGCGGCAGGGCGGCTACCTCGGCTGGTTCTGGACGGTCTCGCTCGCGGTCAACCCCGGGCTCGAGCCGAGCGTGCTCGAGACCGAGCTCATGCCCGGCGAGGGCGCGCTCACGGCTCCGGACTGGGTGCCGTGGTCGGACAGGCTCGAGGACTACCTCGCGCAGCAGGCCGCCGACGCCGAGTCCGAGGGTGACGACGACTCGGACGGCGACGACGACCACGATCACGACGAGCACGACCTGCACGGCGACGACGGGGACGACGTCTTCGACGGCGTCGACATCGACGCACACGACGACACGGTCGACGACGACGACTAGCCTGCTCGGTTCCCGGCGCCCCGGGCTGCGACGCCGTACCCCGTCACGCCGTTTGTGACAAGTCACGCCGAACGTTCGGCCCCGGTTGTCACGAACGGAGTGAGTTGAGTGCTCGGCGCTCCTCCCCAGGGACGCCGCACGGGTGAGACCACGCCGTTCACGGCAGCGTTGCGCCTCGTCTCGATGCGCGAGGCACAGTGCTCGCATGCTCGCCTCGCTCGACCACAGTGCTCTCGTCTATCCGCAGCGCGAACTCGATCTCGGTATCCGGCGAGGGGTTTACCGTGGCGCGCGCGACGGTGAGTTTCTCAAGCTCGCGCCGGGCGTCTACGTGCGGCGGGACGCCTGGAACGAGATGGGCGTCGATGAGCGCTACTGCTTGAGGGTTCGCGCGGCGTGGGAGCGAGCTGCTTCATCCGACGTGCTGAGTCACTGGTCAGCAGCAGCACTGTGGCAGCTGCCCATCCTTGGTCGGTGGCCGAAGGATGTCCACGTCGTCGGCAGTGCGACCTCGAACAGTCGCTCGACGTCGGTCTTGCGCAGGCACACGGACTCCTGGGACGCACACCCGGTGCACCTCGACGGGATGCGTCTCACCGCTCTCGGCCGAACAGTGGTGGACATGGCGCGAGTCGCCCGGTTCCCTGTCGCTGTCGCGATGGGGGACGCCGCACTGTGGCGTGCCGCGCATCCCCAAGACGCGGAGGGACTCGCGGGTGCATCACTCGAGGAGCTTGAGGAGCTGTGGTCGCTCCTCGACCACGGGAGGGGTTTCGCGCGAGCGCGACGCGTGCTCGACTTCATCGACGGGCGCGCGAACCGGCCGGGGGAGTCCCTCAGCCGCGTCACGATGCACGCTCTCGGTGTTCCGACTCCCGAGCTGCAGCACACCGTCTTCGGGCCGACCGGGCGTCGTTACGAGCTCGACTTCTACTGGCCCGAGTTCAACGTCGGTGCCGAGTTCGACGGGCGGGCGAAGTACACCGATCCGCGCTATCTCGCCGGGCGCACACCCGATCAGGCCGTGTATGAGGAGAAGCTGCGCGAGGACGAGATCCGGCCGCAGCTGCACGGCTACGGCCGCTGGGACTGGAGCGTGGCGGGCTCGGAGGTTGCGCTCGCTCGACGCTTGCGCCGCATCGGCGTGCGATGGTGAGCCGCACGAATCAGTCGAAACCTGGGTCGCTGGGGTGTTGCGGGTGCGATCGACGCTTGGCGGATGACTGGGTCACGCCGTTAGTGACAACTGTGATCGAACGTTCGGCGTGTTTTGTCACAAACGGCGTGCCGGAGCGGCACGGGCTGGATCGGCGCGGGAGGGGCGCGGCGCGTGCGACTCAGGGGTGGGCGCGGCGCGAGACGAGCAGCCCGGCGAGACCGAGCACGAGGCCGAGCGCGATCGTCGCGAGCGTCTGAACCGGGTCGAAGGCGATCGGGGTGGCGAGCATCCCGAGCACGATGATGAGCGCGACGAGCCAGAGGCCGAGGCCGACCTGGAAGGCGAGCACGTCGTTGGTGCGCAGCGGCTCGGGCTGCGGCCGACGTTTCTCGTGCGGAACCCAGAGCCTCATGACGCTCAGTCTGCCAGGGCGTCGATGACGTAGTCGATGCAGCGCGTGAGCTGGCGCACGTCGTCGGGCTCGATGGCGACGAAGGTCGCGACGCGCAACTGGTTGCGGCCGAGCTTGCGGTACGGCTCGGTATCGACGACGCCGTTCGCACGCAAGGTCTTGGCAACGGCGGCGGCGTCCACGGAGTCGTCGAGGTCGATCGTGACGACGACGGGGGATCGGTGCGCGGGGTCGGCCACGAAGGGCGTCGCGAGCGGGTGCGCCTCGGCCCAGTCGTAGAGGATGCCCGAGCTCTCGGCCGTGCGCGCTCCGGCCCAGGCGAGCCCGCCCGAGGAGTTCATCCACTGCAGCTGGCTGTCGAGCATGACGAGCGTGCCGATCGCGGGGGTGTTGAGCGTCTGGTCAAGCCGCGAGTTGTCGATTGCGGCGGTGAGCGAGAGGAACGGCGGGATGAAACGGTCGCTCGCGTCGAGGCGCTGCGCCCGCTCGATCGCCGCAGGGCTCAGGAGGGCGATCCACAGCCCGCCGTCACCGGCGAAGTTCTTCTGCGGGGCGAAGTAGTAGGCGTCGGTCTCGCTCACGTCGATGTCAATGCCGCCCGCCGCGCTCGTCGCGTCGACGACGGTGAGCGCCTCCGGCGCCGAGCCGATGCGCGTCACGGGCGCGCTCACGCCCGTGGAGGTCTCGTTGTGCGGGTAGGCGTACACGTCGACGCCGTCGACGGTCTCGAGCGTGCCGCGGCTGCCGGGGTCGCTCGAGACGACGTGGGGGGCGTCGAGCCACGGGGCGCGGGCAGAGGCGACGAACTTGGCCCCGAACTCGCCGAAGGCGAGGTGGGCGCTGCGGTGCTCGATGAGGCCGGCGGCGGCGACGTCCCAGAACGCCGTGGAGCCACCGTTGCCGAGCACGACCTCGTACCCGTCGGGGAGGCGGAACAGGTCGGCGAGGCCGGCGCGCACGCTGCCGACGAGGTTCTTGACGGGGGCCTGGCGGTGCGAGGTGCCGAGCAGCTCACCGGCGGCGGCGAGGGCGGCGACCTGCTCGGGGCGCACCTTCGAGGGTCCGCAGCCGAAGCGTCCGTCGGCGGGCAGAAGGTCGGTGGGGATGCGCACGTCGGCCATGGTTCGAGTCTACTGAGCGGCTGCGGGGGCGCGGTGCGGAGCATCCGGTGACCGAGCCCGCCGAAGCAGCACGCGGCAGTCGGTCGCCGATGCCGAACGCTCATGCCGAACGATTAGGCTGGGCGAACGATCGCGTGCGTGTAAGGAGACAGGCCCATGACCGACCTCGTCGACACGACGGAGATGTACCTGCGCACGATCCTCGATCTGGAGGAGGAGAACATCGTTCCCCTCCGGGCGCGCATCTCTGAGCGCCTCGGGCACTCCGGCCCCACCGTCTCGCAGACGATCGCGCGCATGGAGCGCGACGGTCTCGTGCGGGTGGAAGGCGACCGCCATCTGGAGCTCACGACGGAGGGCCGCCACAAGGCGGTGTCGGTCATGCGCAAGCACCGGCTCGCCGAGCGCCTGCTGGCCGACGTGATCGGTCTCGACTGGGCGTACGTGCACGACGAGGCGTGCCGCTGGGAGCACGTCATGAGCGAGCAGGTGGAACGCCGCCTCATGACGCTGCTGGACGGGCCGACCGAGTCGCCGTACGGCAACCCGATTCCCGGCATGGAAGAGCTGGGGGGTGCGCCCGCCGTCGACTTCCTGGACGGCGTCATCTCGCTCACGCACGCGACGGCGGCGGGGATGCGGCAGTGCACGATCCGGCGCCTGTCTGAGCCCGTCCAATTCGATCCCGACCTCTTGCACCAGCTGTTCGAGGCGGGGGTTGTGCCGGGCGCGCAGGCCAAGATCCGGTCCGAGCCGAACGGTTACATCTCCGTCGACGTCGACGGTCGCGCCGAGGGCATCGAGCTGCCGGCGGAGGTCGCGCAGCACATCTACGTGGACGAGTGAGCTTTCGCCACCATATGTAGTGCCAGCGCGTCGTTTTGTGACCTTCCCGTTACCTCGCGTACACTCGCCCAGTCGCGCATCTGACACCCAGGGTCGCGCGGCAGGAGGTTATCTGTGACTACCCATGCCCGTGGCTCTGTGAAGAGCACCCTGACGAATGTCGCCGCTCTCGCACTCGCGACGGCGTTTGTCGCCACGTTCGCTCTTCCCGGCACATCCCTGCAGGGGCCGGCCAACGCGCAGAGCTCGGCGAGCGCGGAGGCGATGGCGCAGCTGCGTGCGACCGAGTCGCAGACGATCTCGATCACCGCGACGGCGGAGGTGGCACAGGACCTCTCGCGTGACGAGTTCGACGCGACGAGCGTCGCCGAGTTGCGCCGTGCTCAGCTCGCCGCCGCTGCGCCCGTCTGGAGCGGCCCGACGGTCGGCGATTTCATCGCCAACCCGCCGTACCCGAACTTCAGCCTCGACCAGGTCGTGCAGGTGGGTCTGCAGTACCAGGGTGTTCCCTACCGCTGGGGCGGCGATACCCCGGCGGGCTTCGACTGCTCGGGCTTCGTGCAGTACGTGTACGCGCAGTTCGGCATCTCTCTCCCGCACAGCGTGCGGGGCCAGGCGGTGATGGGCACGCCGATCTCGCGAGCCGATGCCCGCGCGGGTGACATCGTGATCTTCAACGACATGTCGCACAACGGCATCTACATGGGCGGCGGCCAGATTCTGGACGCTCCGTACGCGGGCAAGAGCGTCACCGTGCGCCCGCTGTGGACGGACGCCTACTACATCGTGCGCCTCGGCATCTAGTGCTCGAGTCGCGCGGCGCAGGGTGAACGCCGCGTGAACCGGCGCGCCTCGCAGCGCACATACTCGGTTTCTCGGTTAGCCTGAAGTTCTTGGTGCCGCACGGGGCACTGGAGGAGAGGCCATGAGTGAGCGACGGGACATCCAAACCGTGGATGCGCGCGCCGTTTTTCGCATAGCCGTCAGCGTTCGCTGGATCGCGCCCTGTCGCGGTTCTGCGGGATCGAGCACTGCCGTCTGACGGCAGTGCTTTTTTTGTGCCCGAAAGGGCCGCGTTGACCCTCGCGCCGTGATGCGCCGGGAACCGATGGAACGCCCGCAGGCCATGCGGGCCCGTTCGACAGGAGCCTGTCAATGCGCACACTCGTCCTCAACGCGGGGTTCGAGCCACTCGCCGTGGTGTCGTTTCGCCGAGCCCTCGTGCTGGTCATGAACGACAAGGCGACGGTGCTCGCCTCGGATGGTGAGCACCCGGTCTTCGGCATTCACGACGCGTGGGACCGCCCGAGCGTCATCGTGCTGCGCCGCTACGTGCGCATTCCGCATGCGCGCCGCGTGCCGCTCACCCGCCGCGGGGTGCTGCGCCGCGACGGCAACCGCTGCGCGTACTGCGATGCGCACGCGACGACGATCGACCACGTGCTGCCCCGCTCGCGCGGCGGTGCCGACACGTGGGAGAACCTCGTCGCCTGCTGCCTCAAGTGCAACAACATCAAGGGCGACCGCACGCCAGCCGAGATGCGCTGGGAGCTGCTGTTCACGCCGAAGGCGCCGCACGGCACCTCGTGGCTCGTGCGCGGCATCGAGCGCCCGCAGCCCGCGTGGGACGAGTACTTGGCGCCTGCCGCGTAGGGTGCGTGGCGCGCCTGGCTGCGCTGGTCTGCTTCACGACCGGGTTGCCGAGGGCAGAGGGGACGCGTTCGGGCTCTGTGCCTCGCGAGGCATGTGCCGCAGGAGGCACACAGCCCGTCAGCGGACGTCGAGCATGCCGCGCAGCGCCTCGACCTGGCGGGCGACGAAGTCGCGCGAGACCGCGGCCTTCGGCTCGGCCGCGTCGAAGCCGTGATAGGCGCCGGGGATCACGTGCAGCTCGCACGGCACGCCTGCCGCTGCAAGTCGCCGAGCGTATTCCACATCTTCGGAGTGGAAAAGGTCGAGGGTGCCGACGCCGATCCAGGTCGGCGGCAGGCCGCTGAGGTCGGCGCGGCGCGCGGGCACGGCGAGCTCAAGTGCCGCGGCATCCAGGGACGTGGCGGCGGGACCCGCCGTGCCGGCGCCGAGATACATGCCCCAACCGAGGCGATTGCTGGCGCCGTTCCAGAGGCGCAGCATGCGCGGGTGGGCGGCCGCGGATTCGTCGGTGCGGTCATCCAGCATCGGGTACGCGAGTACCTGACCGGCGAGCGTGATCTCCCCGCGGTCGCGGGCGAGCAGGGCGAGGGATGCGGCGAGCCCGCCTCCGGCGCTCTCGCCGATCACGGCGATGCGCTGGGGGTCGACATCGGGCTGCGCGGCGAGCCACCGAAGCGCGGCGTAGCAATCCTCGAGCGGGGTCGGGTAGGGGTGCTCGGGCGGCATGCGGTAGTCGACGCTCGCCGCCACGACTTCGAGCTCGTCGGCCACGCGCCGACAGAGCGGGTCGCCCTGGGTGGCCGAGCCGATGATGAGGCCTCCGCCGTGGAGGTGAAGTATCGCGGGACGAGGTGCGCCGGCATCCGTCGCCCGTGCCTCGACCGGTCTCTGCACTCGCACTGTGACGCCGTCGCCAAGATCGACGAGGTCACCGTCTCGCGGAGGTCGACGGCTACCGATGCGCGTGATGGCCCGCAATAGCCGTCGGTTGCCGCGGGTCGCCGAGGTGCGCGGCATGAACCGCGCGCGTGTGAGGTCGGGGTGGAACGCGGGGGCGCCGTCGCCGTCGGTCATGGCCCGACTCTAGAGCCCTCGCAGCCCTCATTTCTCGTGTCTGGGGCGAGCGCGACGCTTGCGTCGAGCGCGCACGAGGAGTACGAGGCCGACGATGACGACGATCGTGCCGATCAGGAAGACCACCGGGTACTGGAAGAACACCACGTAGATCGCCTGCTCGAGGAAGGTTGGCGCGGCCGCCTCGGTCAGGACGGCGCTGATCGAGAAGACAGATCCGGTCTGTGTGCACCACGATGTCGGCAAGATCGTCGCGCCGTTCACCGTCAGCACCCCTTCGGTGACCGTCGTACGCACACGCTCGTCTGAGCCGGTCAGGATGCCGGTGCGAGTCTGGTGGATGACCTCGCCTCCGTCGACGAGGAACCGCGGGGTGATGATGGGGTACGGCCCTTCGGGCGTTCGGCGCGGCGGAGTGATGTGGTAGCCGAGTACCGCCGTGATCTCCTCTGCCGTCAGGGCGGAGGGGGCGTCGCCGAGTTCCGTGAATGCGGTATCGGTCGGCGCCCACACCGTCTTGTCGGCGAGCTCAGGGTCGGCGAGAACTGCATAGCCCTCGGGATCGAACTCCGCGAAGTAGGTCAAGAAGGTGTCGTGCTCACCTGTCGCTTCGAGAACGTCGAGGATGCTCAAGCCCGCGCCGTCGTTCTCGCAGACGAACTCGTACTCCCCTGCCGGAGTCGTCGCCGAGCCGGGCATGGCGGGTGCAGCCAGCGCGGGCGCGCCCACGGCGAGAACGCTGATCGTCGTGATCGCAAGGGCGGCGCCCAGTCGCATCGCGGGGGCCTGCTGTCGTGCGGCGATCGTCATGACTACAGCGCCAGGATTCCGGCGAACGCGCCAACGTTGAAGCCTGCCGCGACCGACCAGAAGGCGATGAAGACGCTACCCACGTTCTTGCCGTGCAACGAGACGCGCGGGTGATGGCCGAGGAAGCGGACGCCGGCGTGATTGGCGTTCACGAGCAGGAAGAGCACGGACATGACGGCGAACATGAGGTGCACGGCAGCGCGGTCGTCGAGCGGGATCCCGAGGCTGAAGATCGCGCCCACGGCGATGGTGATGAACGCGAGCGCGCCCTGACGCTGCTCGAAGAGCATCAAGAACACGTAGTCCTGGGAGGCTTTCTCCTTTCCGGCGGGGCCCGCGTCGCGCGCCGCGTCAAGCATCGCGAGCTGCTCGGAATGCGACAGCGAGGATGCGGGGCTCGGCACCCCGGGGCCGAAGAACGGCAGCACGTAGCGCACGATGAGCCGCGACAGCATCGGCGAGACGACCTCGATGGAGTGGAGGAGCGCCGGGGCGAGGCAGAGTATGAGGCCAACAGTGGAAACGAAGGTGGGGGTCATGGGGGCTCCAAGAGTTCGGGTGTCGACGGCGGGATGCGGAGTCATCACGCCTCGGGCTAGACTGCCTCAGCTTGGGAATGACCACTATTCCCTGGAAGGGAATGAGCATGACGCATCCCGGCGGTTTCGGCTCGACACTGCGCGCGGTGCGCTCAGAACTGGGCCTCAGCCAAGAAGCAGTGGCCCACGCGATCGGCACCACGCAGCGCCACGTATCGTTTCTCGAGACCGGGCGGTCGGAACCGACGCGCGCGATGCTCGGGCGCCTTGCGCGCGGCCTGTCGTTGAGCGCCGCACAGCGGACGATCCTCTTCCACGACTCGGGCTTCCGCAGCCCCTATCCCGAGCGAACCACCGACCACGCCGAGGTTCAGGCCGCGCTCGATCTCATGCAGTCGCAGGTGCTGCGCCACTGGCCCTTCCCGGGGTTCGTCGTGGACCGCGACTGGAACTTCCTGCGCTCGAACGCGCCGGGCGAGCGTATGGTCGCCTCGTTCGGCGGGGTTCCGAATATGCACGCCATGTTTCTCTCGCCCGACTTCGAGCCGTTGGTATCGAACTGGAAGGAGGCGAGCGCAAGCTTCTACACGCGTATTCAAGAGGTTGCCCGACGCTCGACGGTCGTGCGCGAGGCCCTCGACGCCGCTGAAGCGGAGGGTCGTTTCGACCACGTGGCGAGCGTGCTCGGCGGCACCGACGAGCTTCCGGTCTACATTCCGATCGAGGTCACCCTGCCGGACGTGGGGCGACTGAGCTTCACCTCGCTGCACGGTCGCTGGATTTCGATGCATGACGCGCTCGCCGAGCAGTTCGAGGTCGAGCTGCTCGTGCCCCTCGACGCCGACGGTGAGCGGGTGGCGCGGGCCGCCTTTGGAGCCTGACCTCGACGGCGGCGCTACCCTCTTGCCATGACGGTGAGCCGCTTCGAGAGCCCGTTGACGGGAGGGCACCCCAACTCGCTCGGCAACACCGTGAGCGTCGTCGACGAGGTGCTCGCCGATCCGGCGCTACTGGCCGAGTTGGTGGCCTGCTACCGCAGCGAGGATGCCGTGGTGCGGCTACGCGTGTCGAGCGCGGTCAAGCGCGTCGCGCAGCAGCGGCCCGCGTGGGTAGCCGCCCACCTCGACGACTTGCTCGGCTGGGTCGCCCAGATCGATCAGGCCTCGACCAAGTGGACGCTCTCGACGATCTTCGTGCTGCTCGACGCCCACATGACCCCGCCGCAGCGCGATGCGGCCATCGCCCTCATGCAGGCGAACCTGCACTACGACGACTGGATCGTGCAGAACACCACCGCCGAATCACTCGCCCACTACGGCCGGCAGCGCCCCGAGCTCGCCGCGTGGCTTGTGCCCGAGCTGCGCACGCTGACGATGAGCCGCCACAAGTCGGTGCGCCATCGCGCCCAGAAGTTGCTGACGTCGCTGGGCGCCCCCTGAGCCACTCTGAGGACTCGCTCGCGCCATCGAGGCTGGGTGGACTTCTACACTCGCCCTATGGCCTCGTCGAACTCGGCAGCGATTACCGACCTCGTCAGCGCGCTCGACGATGACACGCGTGAACAGGTGCAGCTTCTGCGCGACATCATCGGCTCGCTCGACACTGATCTCTCCGAGCACATCAAGTGGAACGCCCCGAGCTACGTCTTCGACGGCGAAGACCGCATCACGATGAACCTGCGCAATAAGCAGGGCCTCGTGAAGCTCGTGCTGCACATGGGCGCGACGCGGCCCGAGGACAAGAAGGGCGCGCCGGTGCTGCTCGAGGATGAGGGAATCGTCGAGTGGGCATCCGACATTCGGGGGTTCGTGACGTTCGCCGATGCCGCAGATATTCGCGCGAGAGAGCCGGCGCTGCGGCGCGTGCTGTCGAGCTGGCTCGCGATCGATCATCGGGCGCCTGAGTAGCGAACGGGCACTAAAGAATGTTTCGCTCATGTTGTCGAATCAGGCCGACCCGTTCGTCATTTGAGTGAGAGCAAGCAGATCGCTGGCCCGAGAGAGAAAGATACGACTATGGAATTCATGATCCTCATCCACGGGGACGAGTCCAGCCCGCGCCTCGCCCCCGGTGACCCTGGCTTCGACGAGTACATGGGCTCGTGGTTCGCCTACAACCAGATGCTGATCGACGGCGGTCACTGGGTCAGCGGCGCGAACCTTGCCCCGACGAGCTCGGCCACGACGCTGCGCCACACGCCGGGGCAGGCCCCCGAGATCGTCGACGGCCCTTTCGCCGAGACGAAGGAACAGTTCGGCGGCTTCTACCTGATCTCAGCCGAGAACCTCGACGAGGCCATCGAGCTGGCGAAGAAGCTGCCGACGAACTCCGGCTCGCTCGAGATTCGCCCGGTCGCGTTCCGCCCGGACGCGGGCTAACCACAGCGTGACCGCAGCATGACCGCCTCGGCGGAGATCGCCGACGCCGTCACTCGGCTAGCGCGTGAGGAGAGCGGGCGAGTGCTCGCTCTCCTCACGCGTCGTTTCGGCGACCTCGATGCCGCCGACGACGCGGTTCAGGATGCCCTCATCACCGCCCTGACCGCGTGGCAGTCGGGCGTTCCCGAGCGCCCCGCCGCGTGGCTCTACACCGTGGCCCGCAACACGCTGGTCGACCAGATGCGGCGAGACCGAGCATCCCGTCGCCGACTGCACGAAGCTGCGCCCGAACTGACCGCGCACCACACGACGACCGAGAACGAAGAGGAGGACGACCTGATCATGGATGCTTCTTCTCTCGGCGACGAACGCCTCAGGTTGCTCTTGCTCTGCTGCCATCCGGCTCTCGACCGTGACACGCAGGTCGCACTCACCCTGCGCCTGGCGGGCGGATTGTCCGCCGCCGAAGTCGCGGCCGCCTATCTGCTGCCCGAATCCACGCTCACGCAGCGCGTCGTGCGGGCCAAGCGCAAGATTCGTGAGGCGGGTATGCCGCTCACGATCCCCGCGAACCTCGACGAGCGTGTGGACGCGCTGCTGCGAGTGCTCTACCTGATCTTCAACGAGGGCTACCTCTCCCGTGGCTCTGAACACGTCACGCGCGTCGACCTGATGCTCGAGGCCATTCGGCTGACGCGCCAGGTGGTCGACGAGGTGCCCGCGAGCGCCGAAGCCGAAGGGCTGCTCGCCCTCGAGCTGTACCACCAAGCGCGCTCGGGCACGCGGGTCGATGGGCTCGGCGAACTCGTGCTGCTCGAGCACCAAGACCGCACCGGCTGGAACCTCGACGTCATCACCGAAGCCGACGCCCGACTGCACAGTGCGATGACACGCATGGCGCCAGGCCCGTACCAAGTGCAAGCGATCATCGCAGGCCATCACGCCAACGCGCACACGGCCGCCGACACCGACTGGGCGGCGATCGCCGAGCTCTATGCGCAATTGGGGCGCATGACCGCCAACCCCGTCGTCGAGCTCAACCGTGCCGTCGCGATCGCCATGGCTGACGGCCCGCTCGCGGGCCTTGCCGTGCTCGACCGCTTGACCGGGCTCGACGACTACCACTTGTTCCACGCGACGCGGGGTGAGCTGCTCGCCCGCGCAGGCCGCCCCGCGTCCGCGAGCTTCGAGCGGGCGAGGGAGCTCACGAGCAACGAGGCCGAGCGCCGGCACCTCGAGCGGCGGGCCGCCGAAACAGCCACGGCGCGGTGACCCAGGGCGTGACGCTCATCGTCAGCGAGCGGCGTGAGCGGCGAGTCGCCGCAACCCTTCGTCGATGCTCACGGTCGGCGCCCAGTCGAGCGCGCGCCGGGTCTCGCGCTGGTCGAACCAGTGCGCGGTCGACAGTTGCTCCGCGAGGAATCGGGTCATGGGCGGCTCGTCGGTACCCGGCCGAAGCGCCCATGCGCGTTCGATGAGGGAGCCGGCGGCGCGGGCGATGCCGGCGGGCAGGCTCCACTGCGGGGGGCGAACGTTGGATGCCCGGCACATGCTGATGAGCAGCTCGCCGACGGGGCGCGGCTCGCCGTTGGTGAGCACAAACGCGCGACCGTGCGCGTGCTCGGCCCGATGCAGCGCGGCCACCAGGCCGCTCGCCGCATTGTCGATGTAGGTCGAGTCGATGAGGGCGCGACCACCGTCGAGCAACGGCAGCCTTCCACGGCGCGCGCGGTCGAGGATGCGACCCACGAGCTGCGGGTCGCCCGGCCCCCAGACGAGGTGCGGCCGGATGACGACAACGCGCATCGCGTCAGAGTCGCGATCGAGGGCCAGCAGCTCGGCCTCGGCTTTCGTGCGGGCGTACTCGCCTCGCGCGTGCGCGGGAGACGCCGGCTCGGCGCCGACCCCCTCGAGGGCACTCCCCGAGTGGGCGACCGAGGGGGAGGAGACGTTCACGAACCGTGAGACTCCGCGCCGCTCCGCCTCCTCGAGCAGCAGCCGTGTGCCCTCGACATTGACGGATCGGAATTTGGCCGGGTCACCGGCGAGCGACACCTTCGCGGCGAGGTGGATGACTCCCTCGACTCCCTCGAGGGCGCGGGAGAGCGCATCCCGATCGGTGATCGAGCCGAGCACATCAGTGACGCCGTCGACCCCGGATGCGCGCCGCTGCAGCGTGCGCACCTCGTGCCCTGCGGCGACGAGGTCACGTGCGACCGCCCGACCCAAGTAGCCGGAGGCACCAGTGACGGCGACGATCACGGTGACGTGATCCGTCCGCCGGCGAGTGTGCGCTCGGCCCACACCGACAGGCGCGTGCGGTCGATCTTCGAGTTGTGTCGAATATCGGTCGGCAGGCTCGGCACGGCAAGCACCGCGACGAGCGGCACGCTGGAGCGCTCGCGAATGTCGTCGGTCACGTCGGGAGCGGCCAGGCCGGGGCGGGTGACCGCGGGAAGAGTCTCGATGACGGCGACAGCCTGCCGCAGCCCGGCGGGGCCGACGCCGACGAGCGCCGCGCGGCGCACGAACGGAGAGCCCTCTATCTGCTGCTCGGGCCCGACGGGGGCGAGGGGTCCGTCAACGGTCGTCAGCACGTGCGGCAGGCGCCCCTCGATCCAGAGGCGCCCCTCGGCGTCGAGGTGCCCGACATCGCCCGTGCGGTGCCATCGGCCGTCGTCCGGGGTGTTGAGCGTCGCGGTGCGGTCGGTGAGCCAGAGCCGGTCGTAGGCAGTCTTCAGGTGGGCGGCCGAGATCACGACCTCGCCGAGAACTCCGGGCGTCGAGCGTGGGGCTCCGACGGCGGCGCCGTCGGCATCCAGCGCACTGATGAGCACTCGGTTCGCACCGATCGGTGAGCCCACGCAGACGCCGCGGTCTGCGGCACCAGCTACCGCGCGAATGCCGTCGAGGGTCACGTCGGTCACGAGCAGGCACTCCGTCATGCCGTAGGGCGTGTGCGGCTCGGCGTTCGGCATGAGCTCGGCCGCGGCCGCGAGCAGCGCTTCGCCGACGGGTGCGCCCGTCGACAGGAAGGTGCGCACGGTGGCGAGGGCGGCGCGGTCGTCGGCGTCGAGCGCGCCGGCGGTCGCGACCACGTTGAGAATGGCTGCGGGGGAGAGGAAGACGATGCGCGAATCGGATGCCCGCACCGCCGCCGCGACCGCGCGCGCGGTCAGCGTGCGCGGTGCCGAGACGTCCATCGCGGGTGTCGCCGAGCGAGTGCCGAGCGCCGGGCCGAGCAGGGCGAAGGGCGCGAATCCCGTCACGAGCCCTGTCTCCTCGTCGATGCCGAAGTGGGCGGCGAGCACGTCGCGCAAGGCGGAGAGCTGCCGGTGGGTGTAGGCGACCCCCTTGGCAGGGCCCGTCGAGCCGGAGGTGAAGAGAATCGCTGCTGGGTCATCGGCTGCGGGCTCTGCGGGCAGCGGCGCACCCGTGCCGCGCTCGACGATCTCACCGAGCGTGTAGTCGACGGCGAGCAGGCGACGGCTCGCCCACGGCAGCCGCACGACAGAGACGCGCATGCCCGGCCACCCGAGCGCCCGGGCCGCCGCCAGCCCCCGCGCCTCGCCGATGATGACGTCGGGCCAGGCTCCGCGCACGGCTCGAGACAGCCCCTGAACGCCGAGCCCCGCGTCGGCGACGACCACGACGGCACCCATGCGCAGGCACGCATAGACGATGGCCGTGAGGGTCGGGCCGGGCGGGACGAGCACCGAGACGCGGTGACCCTTCTGCACTCCGACGCCGGCGAGCCCCGCTGCGATACGCCGCACGCGGTCGTAGAGCTGCTGCCAACTGACGTGTCGCTCACCGCTGCCGCGCACGGCCATGTCGATGACGGCGTCGTCAGCATCGGCGCGACGGTTGTCGAGAGCGGCCCACAGCGGGGTGAACGACGCGAAAGTGTCGGTGTCGGTGTCGGTGTCGGTATCGGTGTCGGGCGCTGTTGCCGTGCCGCTCGTCGTCCCTCGCTCGCTCAGCCAGTCGAGAACTGCCTCCGCGTAATCGCGCTCCTCGGCGATCAGGTGCCCGGCCCCTTCGAAGCGGTGCACGTCGGCGTGCGGCAGTCGGTCGACGAGATCGTCGAGGTAGCGATCGCCGAAGATGGGGTCGCGCGGGCCCCACAGCAGCAGCGCGGGCACGGTCAGTTCGGCGACGCCGGCGGCGATGCGCTGCAGCTCGGCGAAGCTCTCGTGACGTGCATCCGTCGGGATGTCGGCGACGAAGCCGCCGATGCCGCGCCGACGCTCGGCGGAACCATACGGGGCTCGGTACGCGTCGCGCACGGCCGGATCGAGCGCGGGCCGCGCGAGCCTGAGCGTCGTGTCGAGGAACGCCGGAGTCGTCACCGTGGAGGTCGCGAGCACGCCGCGTGCGCCGGCGACCCGAAGCGGTGCCGGGATCGGCACGCCGGGCGGGTGGTGCACAGCGGTGTTGAGCGACATCACGCCGGCCAGCCGCTCGGGGTGGTCGACCGCCCAGCCGAGGGCGATGACGCCGCCCCAGTCGTGGCCGAGCGTCATGACCGGCCCGTCGAGAGCGAGCGCGTCGGTGAGGTCGGCGAGGTCGCGCACGCGCTGCGCGAGCGGCCGGGTGGTGCCCGTGCGTGCCGAGTAGCCCATCTCGAGCTGGTCGACGGCGATCACGCGCCAGGCCGGCTCGCCCTGCTCGGACGCGCGCAGCGACGCCGAGACCAGGTCGCGCCACAGGTAGCTCCACGTGGGGTTGCCGTGCACGGCGAGGATGGTGCCGACGGGGCGGGTTGCGAGTCGATCCAGCTCATCGACCGTGTCGAGGTAGTGCCATTCGTGCGCCTCGCCCGAGCGCGAGTCGGTCACGAGACGCGTTCGGCTCACGCGAGCGTCGAGGCCGGGCATCCCGGCCAGTGCCCGCAGGGGGTCGTCGGTCACCAGGCGAGTTCCAGCATGGCCGTGTTGAGGCCGGAGCCGACGCCGACGAGCAGCACGCGGTCATCGTCACGCAGGCTCGCCTGCTCGCGATCGAGCGTGATGGGCACGGATGCCGGCCCGATGTTGCCGAGGGTCGGAAAGGTGGTGGGCACGCGCGAGCGGTCGAGCCCGACTGCCCTGATGATCGAGTCGGTGTGGATGGACGACACCTGGTGGGTGATGTAGCGGTGCATCGACGACCAGTCCCAGTCGGTCGAGGCTTCCTTCCACGCGGAGACGACGAGGTCGAGGCCACCCTTGAGCAGCGCCTTCGCATCGGTGAACATGCCGTCGACGCTGCCGACGCACAGCCGGTGGAACTCGGTGGCGGCACGCGTCACGCCGCCCATGATGCGGTGACCGTCCGGGTGCTCGTCGGCTCGCCCCAGCACGGCCGCCGCCGAGCCACTGCCGAGCGTGAGCGTCGCAAATTCGCTCATGAACGTGTCGCGGCCGCCATCGGTCTGCAGCAACCGCTCGATCGTGTTCACCTGAATCTCGTCGGCATCCTCGCCGGCAACGACGATCGCGTGCCGAATCTGACCCGACTGAATCATGGTCGCGGCAAGCGACATGCCGTTGATGAAGCCGAGGCAGGCGTTGGCGACGTCGAAGTTGACGGCAGAACTCGGCAGCCCGAGGCCGTGGTGCAGCGCGACCGCCACCGAGGGCTCGAGGTTGGGGCGGCTGACCGACGTATTGATGAGCAGGCCCACGTCGCCCGGCTCGACGCCCGCCCGGGCGAGCGCCGTGGCGCCCGCGGTGATCGTTGCGGCATCGACCGTTTCGCCGGCCGCCCAGTTGCGTCGCTCGTGCACCCCGGCGACGCGGCGCAGCAAACCAGGGCGAAGGTTCAAGCGCCGCAGTGACGGCTCGAGGCGGGCCTCGATCTCGTCGGATGTCGTCACCCTGCTCGGAAGCACGCTGGCGACAGAGAGCAGCGCGACATTGTCGAAGCGGGCAGTGGCATTGCCGTGCACGGAACCTCCATGGGCGGATCGAAGTACGGCCCTCTAGAGTTCTATCTCACATTTCCTCGTAAAGGATGCACCAGGGGTCCTCGCAGAGGGGCACGACGCCGCCCTCGGTCAGCGACCGCCGCCGCCTCCACCCCCGCCGCCTCCGCCGGAGAACCCGCCGCCGAACGAGCCGCCCGAGAAGCTGCCGCCCCCGCTGCCCGACCACGAGGAGCTCGAGGCGGGCGCCGTGGTCGTCGCGGTCATCCCGCGCACGGCCGAGGCGAAGAGGGCGACCTCGAAGCCGCTGCGGCCCACGAACCAGTCGGGAGACTCGCCCGTGGCGGCGACGTGCAGCTCGAGCTCGCGCATCCACTGATCTTCGACGCCCCAGACGACCGCCCACGGCAGCAGCTTCTCGTACAGCTTCACGAGCTCGAGCTCGTCGCCCACGTCGATGCGCTCGGCGCCCTGGGGGCTCTGCAGCATGCGCAACCTGTCCTGCTCGGCCACCGTGAGGTAGAGCTTCATACCCTCAAGGTGGTCGCGTGCCTCGCGGCCCTTCTCCGTTAGCTGAAGCGGTCGCAGTGCGAGCGCGAAGGCGACGATCCCCGCCACGAACGTGACGGGGATTGCCAGCAGGGCGAAGGGACTCGCGTCGTTGAAGACCTCCACCGAGATGCCGACCGTGATGAAGGCCGCGAATCCGATCACCATCTGCGCCACGACCGTGAGCCAACCGAATCCAATGCCACTCGGCTTTCGCTGGAAGCCCTCGGTGACGAGCGAGGCGCGCGCCTCGGTGGACAACTTCGTGAGGCGCGCTCCGAGGGCGGAATCGTAGGTGCCGTACTCGCGCAGCTCGCCGGCGTCGCGCGTGCGACCGAAGAGGGCGGTGAGCACCGCGCGGTCGAGCACGTCGGTGCGGTCGTCACTGAGGTACTGCAGCGTGTACGGGGCTGCATCTTTTTCGACGGAGTAGGCAAGGATGCGCAGATTCTTGCGTACGGCCAGCCTGACGACGGCGGCAGGAATCGCCGAGGTGGATCGCCCCAGCAGTTGCGCAGACTGGAGGATGTCGATGCCGGAAGGCTCGGTGTACTGCGGAATGATGACGCCGCGCCCTTTCGCGCCGCCTCCCGCGCGCACGCGGGACACGATCGACGCGACAAGAGCGCCCGCGCTCGCGAGACCCAGCCCGCCCGAGACGAGGTGCATCCACCACGGCAGCGGGGGCGGGGGCGGCGGAGCTATCGGGCGCACCGGATCAGGCGTGAGGAACGTGCCCGGCTCGAAGCCGATCGCGACCGTGACCGTCTCCCCGGGTGCGAGGTCGGTCGCGCTCGCCGTGAAGGTCGTGCCGTCATCGTCGATCGTGCACTGCTCGTCCTCGCCGAAGGCGCCGACGTAGCACGCGGCATTGCCGGTGAGTGCTTCGGCGACGTCTGGGGCGAGGGTCACCGTCGCGCTCACCTCGCCGAACGGCTGCTGCCATCCGGTGCCGTTGACGTCCCAGTAGAACTCGTCGGAGGCGGTGTCGTCGAACGATCGCACGACGTTCTGCTGCGTGTAGGAGATGACGTAGGTCTGCACGCCGCGCACGAACTCGTCGGTGCCGAGGGCGAGCTCGACGAAGCCGCCCGACGGGTACGACTCGAAGAACACCGGGTCGCCGTTCGCATCCGTGACGCCGTTGATCGTCGTGTTGAGCGGAACGCCGTCGTAGTCGTCAGGGATGGCGCGGATGATGCCGCGGTTCTGATCGAAGTCGGGGAAGCGGGCGACGATCGTCTCGACGACCTCGAGCGTGGCGGTGCCGTCGGCCTCGCGGCTGAGCGTGTAGTCGGCATCGAAGGAGTCGAAGGTGAAGTCGCTGACGTCGCTCTTCAGCGCAGTGGCGATCGCGGCCGTCGGCGTGAGGGAGAGGGCGAACCCGGCGGCGAGCGCGAGGGTGAGGGCGAACCGTGCGGGTGTGCGCATGCCGGCAACACTAGCGAGCATCGCTCGAACGCTCAGGAAGGAGAGCCTCCGGCAAGATGGCCTCATGAGCAACGAGCGCGACGAGCACGGTGTGGCCGACGCTCTCGCCCGCCGCCGCGCTGAGGCTGCCGCCCGAGTCGAGCAACTTCGCCACGAGCTACGCGCTGTGCAGAGTGCGCGATCGAACAATTCGGACGACGACGAGCATGATCCTGAGGGCGCCACGATGTCGCAAGCCTGGTCGCAGGTCTCGGGCGTGCTCGACTCTGCGGTGCGCGAGCTCGACGAGCTCGACACCGCTCTCGAGCGGGTGGCGACGGGCGACTACGGAATCTGCCGGCGCTGCGGGCGGGCCATCGACCCGGCCCGACTGGATGCTCGGCCCGCGGCCGCGCTCTGCATCGACTGCGCTCGGCTCGACGGCTGAGCGCTGGCACTCCTGCTTTAGAGTGGATGCACCGCCTCTGTAGCTCAATGGAAGAGCAGTTCCGTCCTAAGGAAAGGGTTGGGGGTTCGAGTCCCTCCAGGGGCACCGACCGGAATATCCGACCGGAATATCCCAACAGGTGATCCATCAGCAATTTTGGACTGCTGTCGGCTCCGTTTTTGGTGTCACGAGCGGCTCGCTGCCGAACCGCGATCTGCCCAGCCCTATGAGTGTCTCAGTCAGAGCATGGAGCCGAGATCGGAGCCGACGGAAGGGTAGGTGGCCGTCACGGATTTCAGCTGTCGGGTGGTGAGGCCGAGCTTGATAGCAAGGCCGAAGGTGTTGATCACTTCCGAGTAGCCGGGGCCGAGGAGGTGCGCCCCGAGGATCTGATCGGTCGCTGAGTCGACGATCACTTTGGTGGCGGCTGTGGTTTCACCGACTCGGTAGTTGCTGTACCAGCCACTGGTGTCGTGGAACCGTACGGAGGTCTCGCGGCCGTCGCGAGCGGCTTCATGCTCGAGCATCCCGACTCGATTCAGCTCCGGAATTGTGAACACGGTAGACGGCACGCCCGCATAGTCGGGCACCGTCTCGGTGCCCTTGATCATGTTGGATGCGGCCACCTTGCCCTCGAAGACTGCCACGGGTGTGAGGCGCTCGCCAGGGGTATCCGCCGCGTCACCTGCGGCGTAGACCGACGGATTGCTGCGGCTCTGCAAGTGCCCGAACACGTCTATACCCTGTGGCCCCGACGCGATATCGGCTGCCGCAAGATCGAGGCCGTTGAAGTTGGGAACGCGTCCCGCGCCGTGCACGACCAAGTCTGTGTCGATGATGGTCGTGGCACCGTCCTGATCGACCGCGACGTTAAGCCCTGTGGGCGTGCGAGTGACTCCGCTGACGGAGCTGCTGTGGTTCACTCGTATCCCTGCCTGCTCGCTGCGGCGCACGAGCAGGCAGACGAGATCCGGGTCGAATGCACGCAGCGGACGTTCGCCGTGATCGATGATTACGCAGTCCACGCCAGCGCGCGCTGCGATGTGTGCGAACTCGAATGAGATGAATCCGCCGCCCACAAACACGATCCTGGCGGGTAGCGCTTCGAGGTTGAGGAATTCGGTGCTGTCGATCAGGTACTCATTGCCGGGGAACTCAAGCGATCGGGGTCGTGCCCCCGTGGCGATGAGGAATCGCCTTGCGGAATGCTGTTCGCCGTCGATCTCGAGGTCATGAGGGGTGACGAATCGGGCGTCGCCGTGAAATGTGGATACACCATTTCGCTTGAGCCTGGACTCCATGGCGTCAGGAACGGGGTCGGTGAAGCCGTGCTTGTGCTGCATCAGTGCTGGCCAGTCGAGCGTGAGCCCGTTCTGGTCGACGCCCTTGCCCTGCATCAGGCGAGCATCGTCAATGACCTCCGCACCGCGGCGCAGAATCTTCTTCGGGTCGCAGCCGCGCAGCGCACAGGTGCCACCATAGGGGAGCGTGTCGACGATGCCGACTCGCCGGCCGTGGGATGCACAGCGGTTGGCTGCGGTGATTCCTGCCATCCCCGCGCCGATGACGAACAGGTCGTATTCCTCGCTCACAGATTTCCTCTCATTGTCGTTAGCGATGGGGAACGATGAACGGGAACCATGTGCGCATTGAGTCTTCTCATGCGGGGATCGCGTTGCGCAGCTGTTCCAGCGTGGGGGAGCCAGCTAATCCAGCTGGCGTCATGTACACGCGGCAGGCGAGCCCGACGTCGGCCGATTGGTCGGCGAAGGGATCTACTCCATCCACAAGAATGCTCGGCGAGCCACGGAAGCCGATCGCCTCTGCCTCTTCCAGGGTTTCGACCAGCCTGTGGTTCACGGTGATGCCAGGGCGGTCCACCGCGATTGTCGCTAATCGTTCTGCGGCGATGGACCAGTTTGGGCACCCGTCGAAGTACTGCAATGTGATTTCCATTCTCGAACCATAAACGTTGTAGCGCGATACAAGGTCAAGTGGTGAAATGGGCCTATGAAGATTGGCGATCTGTCCACAGCCAGCGGTGTGCCCTCGCAGACAATTCGGTTCTACGAGCGACGGGGACTGATATCGCCGTCTGCGCGTGGAGGCAATGGGTATCGCCGATATGACGATGCGGCTAAATCGCGCCTGACCTTCATTCGGTCTGCTCAGGCGGCAGGCCTGACGCTCGCTGAGATCGCCAGCATCATCAACATCCGTGAGGCCGGCGAAACACCCTGTGAGCACGCGTCGACACTTCTTGCCACAAAGCTTGAGGACGTGCAGCGCCGGCAAAGTGAACTTGCTGTCCTGGAAGCAGAGTTGCATCACCTGATCGCGGCAAGTCGAGAGCTAGACCCCACCGACTGTGAACCGGGCAGCGTCTGCAACGTCATAGTGAATGTCGGCCAATAACGTGATGGGGACGTCAGAGTACCGGCTTCCCCGACGACTCTGATTCAACCGCAGCCGCAGCCGCAACAGCGCAGTCCGGTGTCTACGTCGCCGTTGTTAGCGACCCAGTGGGGGCCGAATCTCGACTCCTGCTGCGCGGAGCGCTCTCAGGACTGTGTGATTGTCGTGACCCAATTTTCGGCCAATCGTGCCGCTCGACTCACCTTGCTCATACAGCTCTGCCGCGAGCGTGATCTCGACCGAACTCATTCTCCGCGACGTGGCAACTCCTCGGATCGCCAGCACCTTCGCCACCGTTGTACGTGAGACGCGGAACTCACGTGCGACCTGCCGCATGTTCCGGACCTCGTCATATCGGGCCACGAGTTCGTCTACTTCCCGTTCGCGCAACTGGCGTGCTCTGCGGGAAGTTCCGGACACCCCCTCTTCAGGGCGGTCTCGCTTCATCGATCGGAACAGTAGTTCCTGAGGTGGCGTCTGACCCGCCGGGGGGTTCGAGTAAACCTGCAGCAGGTGCACTGCTATTCCGTTCGGATGTACCGTTCGGGTGTTCCGTTCGGTAAGTCATGCGGGCGTTCAGAATGCGAGTCGGGGCAGGGTTCGAACTCATGCCGCCGCGACCTTCGGTCTGTCATTAGTACACGCTCTGATGTACTATGAGGGCATGACCACTTCGACTGCTGTTCGACTTGACGCGATTCGTCGGGTCGGCAAAGCCCTCGCCGACCCGACGCGCGCCGCCATCCTCTTGGCGCTCCTTGATGGGTCTCGCTACCCGGCGGAGCTGGTGGATGAGCTGGGCGTCACGAAGCAAACCGTGTCGAATCACCTGGCCTGCCTGCGTGACTGCGGCATTGTCGTCGCCGAGCCTTCCGGTCGACGAGTTCTCTATGAGATTTCGGATGCGCGGTTGCGTCACGCACTCCAGGATCTCGTCGGCGTCGTGCTCGCTGTCGATCCGGTCGACGCATGCGACGTGAACGAGAACGATCCGGAGACGCGCGCGTGACGGCCACGGCGGGAGCACAACCAGAGGCGAGTCGCACTGCTCTGCTGCGCCGACGAGTGAAGATCATCGTTGCCGTCACCATTGGGTACAACGTGATCGAAGGGATCATTGCCCTCATTGCCGGCAGTGCCGCGGACTCGGCTGCGCTCATCGGTTTCGGGCTCGACTCTGGTGTGGAGGTGCTTTCCGCGACCGCAGTAGCTTGGCAGTTCACGCGTCGCGACCCGGAGCGATATGAGAAGCCGGTGCTTCGCGTCATTGCGTTCGCCTTCTTCGCTCTCGCCGCCTACACGATCGTGGGCTCCACCCTCTCGTTGACCGGGGTGACGACTCCCGAATCCAGCAACGTCGGCATCGTGCTCGCTGCCGTCAGCGTGGTTGTCATGCCCTTCCTCTCGGTTCTTGAACGACGCACCGGTCGAGAACTCGGCTCCGCCACTGTGGTGGCTGACTCCAAGCAGACCCTCATCTGCTCGATGCTCTCGGCCGCGGTCTTGCTCGGCCTCGTCGCGAACGCCGCGTTCGGATGGACCTGGGCCGATGCGCTCGCCGCACTCGTGATCGGAGCGTTCGCCATTCGAGAGGGCATCGAAGCGTGGAACGGTGACACCTGCGCCACCGCGATCGGCGAACTCATGGAAGGCTCCAGCACCCACGACCACGACCACGATGAGGAAAGCCACCCGTGAGCGCCGACGGGCACACTCATGCCGGCGGCACGATTAATCGTCGGCGCCTGGCGATCGCTTTTGGCCTTACCGCCAGCGTTCTCGTCGCTGAGGTGATTGGGGCGATCATCACCGGGTCGCTTGCTCTGCTCGTGGACGCGGCCCATATGCTGACCGACGCGGGTGGGCTGCTCGTTGCGTTGTTTGCGGCCAAGCTCATGGAGCGACCCGCAACATCACGGCGCACCTGGGGTCTTCGTCGTGCGGAGATGCTCGCTGCCACCGTGCAGGCTGCCGTGCTGCTGGGAGTGGGCGTCTTTGTGGTCATCGAAGCTGTGCAGCGATTCAGCCAACCGGCAGAGATTGCCAGCGTCGAGCTCCTCGTCTTCGGCATCTTCGGCCTCCTGGCCAACCTCATTTCGATCATGGTCCTGTCGGGCGGTCGCGGGGACAACCTCAACATGCGGGCCGCGTTCCTTGAAGTGCTCAACGATGCACTCGGGTCGGTGGCTGTCATCGTCGCTGCCGTTGTCATCATGACGACGGGGTTCCAGCAGGCCGACTCGATCGCTGCGTTGCTTGTGGGGGTGCTCATCATTCCCCGCACGTTGCGCCTGCTTCGGGACGCCGTCGATGTGCTGCTTGAGTCAGTACCGCGCGGCATCGACCTCGACGATGTGCGACAGCACCTGCTGGATGAGGATCACGTTGTCGACGTTCATGACTTGCACATCACGCAGATTGCTACTGGGCTGCCCGTACTGACTGCCCACGTTGTCGTGGAGGCAGGTTGCTTCCACGACGGTCACGCACCCGAAATCACAGAGGCGCTGCAACGCTGTGTCGCCGAGCACTTCCCGGTCGCGATCGACCATGCAACATTCCAGCTCGAACTAGCCGGAGCGATGCAGGCGCACAACATGCACTGATCCGGTCAGTTTCCGCCAGACCTAGGCCGGATCGAAACGCCATGCCGGCGCAAAGCGTTCAAGATCGTGTGGTTGTCGAATCCCAGCTGCTGTCAGATGGCCGCGCTCGAGAGCCCTTGTTCGTAGAGCTCAGCTGCGACGGAGATCTGGGCGTCGGTCATTCTGCGGGATGCGTCAATTCCGTGTTCGGCGAGGATGCGTGCGACAGTCGTGCGGGAGATTTGGAACTCTCTGGCAACGGTTCGGATGTTGCGCATAGCGAGGTAGCGAGTAACCACGAATTCGACTTCTTCCGTTTGCAGTTGTCGAGCTCGCCCGTGGGTCGCGCGGGTAGCCTGTTGCCGATGTCGTGACGCCGATCGGACGATCAGTTCTTGAGGTGTGACGACCCCAGGCGCGGGGTTCGAGTAAACCTTTAGCAGGTGCACTGCTATTCCGATCGGCTATTCCGTTCGGCGGAACTTCTCTCAACGCGTGCAGCTGGAAGGCTCGACTTCGCAACGTGTCCTGCGACGGACTCCCGTCATCGAGAAGTATGCCGATTCCTGACAACAGCAGGTCCATCGAGCGAGTCCAAAGGTCCTTACTCCTATACCCCCCTGGGGTATACTGAGATGACAAACCCTCGTGGGTAAGGAGACGCAATGCAGCACAACCATCACCATGACCACCACTCGCTCGCATCGACGAGCGCACCTGAGTCCAAGCCCGCGGTGCAAAGGAGTGAGCACAGCCACGGCGCTGACGCTCACGCATCGATCGATGGGCACGATGTGTCGGGTCACTCAGCGATGGGCCACGGTAGTCATGCTGGTCACGGTAGTCATGCTGGCCACGGTGATCATGTGGGCCAATTTCGCCGACTCTTCTGGATCATGCTCGTGCTGGCAGTGCCTGTCGTTGCGCTCTCAAACATGTTCGCGATGCTTGTCGGCTATGAACTTCCAAACACCCCTTGGGTTGCCTGGGCTTCACCGGTGCTCGGCTCCGTCATGTACTTCTGGGGCGGCCGGCCATTCCTTACTGGCGCGGTCTCGGAGCTTCGGTCCCGCAAGCCGGGGATGATGCTGCTGATCGGATTGGCCGTCACGGTCGCTTTCACGGCGTCCCTCGGGGCAAGTCTGGGGTGGCTCGATCACCAGCTTGATTTCTGGTGGGAACTCGCGCTTCTGATCGTCATCATGCTGCTCGGCCATTGGATCGAGATGCGTTCGCTGGCGCAGACCACCTCAGCTCTTGACTCGCTTGCAGCACTACTGCCTGACGAGGCGGAGGTTGTGGAGGGCGAAGAAACTCGCAAGGTTGCGCCTGCGGATCTGCATGTTGGCGATGTGGTCGTGGTGCGTCCCGGCGGTCGTGTCCCAGCCGACGGCCGCATCGTGTCGGGTTCGGCGAGCATGGACGAGTCCATGATTACGGGCGAGTCCAAAACCGTCATGCGAAGTGAGAGTGCGACCGTCGTGGCTGGCACGATCGCGACAGATTCGTCGATACGGGTCGAGATCACTGCGGTAGGCGAAGACACGGCGTTGGCGGGTATTCGGCGTCTCGTCAGCGAGGCGCAAAACTCGTCCTCGCGGGCACAGCGCATTGCGGATCGGGCGGCTGCTTGGCTGTTCTGGTTTGCACTCGCTGCCGGCGCGATCACTGCGACCGTATGGACTCTCGTAGGCCTGCCCGATGAGGCGGTGATCCGGACCATCACCGTTTTGGTGATTGCGTGCCCTCACGCCCTCGGTCTCGCCATTCCTCTTGTTGTCTCTATTGCCACGGAGCGAGCTGCGCGTGGTGGCGTTCTCATCAAGGACCGGCTTGCACTTGAAGGAATGCGCACGGTCGACACCATCCTCTTTGACAAGACCGGCACGCTTACCAAGGGCGAGCCGAGCGTCACCGCAGTTGAAGTCACGGACGGTCTCAGCGAAGACCAGGTAGTGGCTCTTGCTGCGGCTGCAGAGTCCGACTCTGAACATCCCTTGGCTCGGGCAATTGTGGACCTGGCGCGAGACCGAGGTCTCACCGTGCCAAAGGCAAGCGACTTCACGTCGTCCCCGGCCGTCGGTGTGACCGCTTTGGTCGAGGGTAAGAAGGTTCGCGTGGGAGGTCCCCACCTGCTCTCGGAGGAGAATGGAACGGAGCTAGCTATTGCGGATGAGTGGCGCAAGGAGGGAGCAATCATCCTCCACGTCGTTGCGGACGGAGTGGTTATCGGAGCGCTGCGCCTTGCAGATGCCATTCGCGAAGAGTCGCGACAGGCGGTGGATGCGCTGCACGCTCTTGGGCGTCAGGTCGTCATGATTACGGGCGACGCGGAGGCAGTTGCCCAGAACGTCGCCGCCGACCTAGGCATAGATCGAGTCTTCGCGGGGGTTCGGCCCGAGGACAAGTCCGCGAAGGTCCGGGAGCTCCAGGTTGAAGGTCGGACCGTAGCAATGGTTGGAGATGGCGTCAACGACGCTCCGGCACTCGCTCAGGCAGACGTCGGCATTGCGATCGGTGCGGGCACCGATGTGGCAATCGCTTCCGCCGGCGTGATTCTGGCCAGCTCCGATCCACGTTCCGTGCTGTCGGTGATTCAGCTGTCGAAGGCGTCATACCGAAAGATGAAGCAGAACTTGTGGTGGGCGGCGGGCTACAATCTGTTGTCTGTTCCGCTTGCTGCCGGAGTGCTCGCACCCATCGGCTTCGTGCTACCGATGTCAGTTGGCGCTGTCCTGATGTCGCTGTCCACCATCGTCGTTGCGCTTAATGCCCAGTGGCTGCGTCGACTCGACCTGCGACCCGAGTCCAGCGCGCGAGAGATCCTTGGTTCAGCACCCGCTCCACAGAAGGAGTTTGCACATGTCGGCTGATCATGCGAATCACGGCTACATAGCGGACAAGGAGAAGTACCTCGCTCGGCTCAGGCGGATCGAGGGGCAGGCGCGCGGGATTCACCGCATGGTTGATGAGGAGCAGTACTGCATCGACATCCTGACTCAGATTTCAGCGCTCACCAGCGCCTTGCAGGGCGTGGCCGTCGGCCTGCTTGATGAGCACCTCAAGCACTGCGTCACGGACGCTGTCCGATTGGGCGGCGATGTCGCTGACGCGAAGCTCGATGAGGCAACGAAGGCGATCGCACGATTGGTGCGCTCCTAGAACGAGCTGAGGCGTAGCAGTGGTGTCGCCACTGCTACGCCTCGACTTGTTTTGACGTCGAGGACTAACAACCCACGAAAGTGGAAGGAGGAATCAGAAGTGAAACAACGAATAGCAATCATTGCCGGTGTCATCGTGCTCGTCGGACTCAGTGCCGCAGGCGCGCTCGCGTGGATGAACCGAGCCGAACCATTCAACAATCGGGACGTGTCGTTCGCCTCGAACATGGTTCCCCACCATGTGGGCGCGCTGGAGATGGCGGAAGTGATCCTCGCAAGAGAGGGAATACCTGCGGAAGTTCAAGATCTCGCCGCGAGAATTGAAGCTGCGCAGCAGCCTGAGATCAACCAAATGAATGATTGGCTCAAAGCGTGGGGTGCGTCCACCATGGCTGGCGGTCATGGAGGTCACTCCATGATGATGAGCGGGATGATGAGCGAGACCGACATGATGGCACTCGAGGACGCCCAAGGCATCGAGGCCGCGCGGCTATTTCTTGAAGGCATGATCGTGCACCACAAGGGCGCCGTAGAGATGGCCCAAGTTGAAGTTGACGGCGGAAAGTTCCCCGAAGCCGTCGCGCTTGCACGCGCCATCATCGAACAGCAGACCAATGAAATCGCCGAGATGGAAGTCTTGCTTGCGAATCTCTAGAGATCAAGAAGCGATTCTCTCGTGTGCGATTCGCACGCGGTTGAGCGGGGTGGGGAACTTTTCCCGGAGGTCGTCTCGAGCGCAACCGTGGCTGGCTAGCTACGCTTCGACGTTATGAAAGCATCACGCATCTTCACGGCGGCCGCCCTCGCAGCGCCAGCGTTGGTGTGGTCGGGGATTCATGCGCTCTCTCCGGAAGTTCGCTCCTGGCGACCAGGTGCGGGAAAGCGTGCGAAGGCTGCAGGCCTCGGCATACGCGTACACGGGACCGGCGAGGTGGTCGTCGTGCTTCTCGCGGGTCTCGCCTCAAGCGAGCGTTTCTGGGGTCGCGCCTACGACGTGCTTGCAGAGCACGCGCGCGTCGTGGCCATTGACCCGATCGGATTCGGTGCCTCGATCCACCATCCAGCGCTTGGGGCGACCGTCGATGCAGAGGTGCACGTTGACGCCGTGTTGGCGACTCTACGGGCACTCAATTTGCACACAAATCTGGTCGTGATCGTCGGGCATTCCATGGGTGCATCTCTGGCCCTGCGGGTTGGTGCGCGACACGCACCGACGCGTGCCGTCGTGGCATTTGACGCCCCTTTGTATCGTTCCGCTGAGGAGGCTAGCGACCGGATTCGGCACATGGGCTGGTTCGAGGGGCTGCTCGCCCAAGGTCCGCTCGCCGAACGGGTGTGCCAGTGGATGTGCCACAACCGCACGGTGGCTCGCGGGGTTGCGGTCACGATCAGCCCGCGACTTCCCGTGGCGGTCGCACGGGACTCGGTCGAACACACCTGGTCCGGTTACATCGCAGGGTTCGACTCGCTGGTGCGTGACCCGGGGTGGTCGAATGCGCTTGTCGATCTGGCTGCTCGCCACATCACGGTTCGTTTAGTCGACGGCGAAAATGATCCTGTGCAGGTTCCCGGACGTGCCGAAGAACTCGAGCGGATGTACCCGAACATTTCAGCGACTCGCCTGCCCGGCGGCCATCGGTTGCCGTTGAGCGACCCGGAGCGGTGTGCATCGATCGTTGACGCTGTTCTCAGCCAATACGCTCGTTCGGGTTCTTGAGATGTGGAATGATACCCCCGGGAGGTATGAGAGATGCTTCGGCGCCTAGGGTACGTGCTGCTGATCGCGGCGTTCGCGGTCGTCGGTACCGCCATGGGCACTCATGGCTCGACCCCCGCAGGCCACTCAACTGTCGCTACGAGCTCCGCAGCTGGATCTGCAATGCCCCTGGAGCATGAACACTCTGCGCCTGTTGTTCCTCATCTCGACACGAACCTCTCTAACGACGAAGACTCCACGTGTGGAGATTGCGCAGGCGATCACGCCGGGCTGTTGATGGCATGTGTGTTCTTGGCGCTCATTGTGGTCATCAGCCTGGTCCTCCCTCTCGTTGCTTTTCGTCAAGGGCTGCTAGCGCCGGGAGTGTCGAGAGTCGACACCACACCCCGTCGGCTTGCTGAGCCGCGCCCGCCAGAACTCACGGAACTCTGCATCATTCGTCAGTGATTCGCCGCCCGATGACTGCGTGAATACGCACCATCACTGCGACCGAACAACCAACACCGACGAAAGAAGTAGAACCATGAAGAAGTCATTCGGCATCCGCGCGCTCGCGTCTGGTGCCTTCGCCCTGATCACCTTGATGGGCCTTGCTGCATGTTCGACCACTACCGAGCCGTCCGAGAGTTCCGGCGCCAACATGGCAGACGTCATGTTTGTTCAGATGATGATCCCCCACCACGAAGGCGCGATTGAGATGAGCGACGTGGTGCTCGCGAAGTCGGGGGTGGATCCCGCTGTCGTGGAGCTTGCTGAGCAGATCAAGGCGGCGCAGGGACCGGAGATCGAGCAGATGGAGGCGTGGCTCGACGACTGGGGCATGCCGCAAATGAACGACGGTATGGTCGGCATGGACCATGGCGGTTTGGACGATATGGCTGGCATGACCGAAGAGGACATGCAGGCTCTCGAGCAAGCGAGCGCCGCTGACGCGGGGGATCTGTTCCTTGAGCAGATGATTGTGCACCACGAGGGTGCGATCGAGATGGCCCAAGAGGTACTCGACGATGGCGATCACCCCGGAGTGCGGCAGCTTGCCGAGAGCATCATCACCAGCCAGGCCGTGGAGATCGAGCTGATGCGCTCGATGCTCAACTCCTAATGGGGCGGGCAAAGGCGGCATCCGTTGGAATTGTCGCGGCGCTCTCCCTCGCACTCGCGGGCTGCAGCTCGGCTCCGTTGGCGCCAACGATCGTGGTGACGCACGTGCACGCTGTTGATCTCGACGAAGAACGGGGTGCGGTCTACGTCGCGACGCACGAGGGAATCCTCCGCGTAGCGATCGATGGCAGCGAATCGGACGCGGAGCCCGCCACGGTCGAACGTCTCGGGGTATGGGAAGGCGACATCATGGGGATGGCAAGGCTCGATGCCGCCATCTACTTCTCCGGCCATCCGGCGCCTGGTGAGAGCTTTCCGGCGAACATTGGTCTCTACCGGACGGATGTAGGCGGTCAAGCTTTCACGCCGATAGCGCTGGAAGGCGAAGTGGACTTCCACAGTATGACGGTCGGTCGAGCCTCGGGGTCCAGCTGGGCTCTGGCGGGAATCGATTCGGCGAGCGGGCGCGTGATCGTCAGCCGCGATGGAGGGGTCACGTGGTCTGTCGGTGCGGCGATCAGCGCGCGCGCCGTGAGTTGGGATTCGAACGCTGACCTTCTCTACGCAACGACCGAAGAGGGACTCCAGGTCAGCACAGATGACGGGGCGACTTTCGCCATATTGGAGACTGCTCCGCCCTTGGTGTTAATCACCTCAACACCTGCCGGCGCGTCAACGGATGCTTTCCTAGCGGGCGTAGACCTCGAGGGGTATGTGCATACCAGCATCGATGGTGTGACGTGGGTCTCAAGCGGGCTCGCTCCACCGCTCACGTCAGCGTTGTCGGTGGGGAGCGGAGGATCTCTTGTTGCTGCCGGGATCGACGGCGTGCAGCGATCCGACGATGGTGGGGCTACCTGGACTGTGATCGCGGAGTTTTAGATGATGTGGGGTGCGGCCCATGGACGCACCCCACACGAGTGGTTCTCAAGCGAATACAGGCGGAAAGGCAACAGTGACCCCCGAGGCGACCGGCGCAGTCGAGGGGTCCCGACCACGTCCGAATGGTGTGGGCGTGATTAGTCTGGGAGGAGGCACCGTGGTTGCCGGAGTTCGTCGGGTTGGAGTTCCCACCGACAGTGGCATCGCCCGCCCACTGACCTAAGGAACGAAATAGGCCCTGTGAGCTGAGCGTCGCCGCGTGGAGTGAGAGCCTCTCCTGAGCTTTACCTGCGCGTCTTCCTCCACTGAAAGGAACAGCACATGTCTTCAAACGAGCGCAAGATCTCACTTGCCGGTTCGGTGTCGTTGGGCACGGGTGTGATGATCGGCGCCGGAATCTTCGCACTGGTCGGTCAAGTGGCCGGATTCGCGGGGGATTGGTTCCCGCTCGCTTTCCTCGCCGGCGCCCTCGTCGCGGGCGCGAGCTCATACGCCTACACCCGCTACTCGAGCGTCAATCCGTCTTCTGGTGGAATCGCGATGCTCCTGAAGGATGCTTACGGATCAGGCGTCGTCGCAGGCTCCTTCACCTTGTTCATGTACGTCTCTATGGTGGTGGCCGAGAGCCTTCTCGCGCGAACGTTCGGCACGTATCTGCTTCGCCCCTTCGGTTTGCAGGACTCTGTGATTCTTGTGCCGATTCTCGGCATTGCGGCCCTTGTTGCCGCGGCGATCGTGAACCTCATCGGTAACGCGTTGGTGGAGAAGTCGGCCATGACCACCGCGATCGTGAAGATTCTTGGAATCGCTGTGCTCGCCATTGCCGGCCTCGTCGGGGCGGCCGTCTCCGCCGGAGGGCCACTCACAGAAGTACCCGGCGATCCGGTCGCACCGTTCGACGTCCTCGCGGGGGTCGCCCTGTGTGTCTTGGCCTACAAGGGATTCACCACGATTACCAATCAGGGTGACGACATTCGCGACGCCAAACGCAACATCGCCCGCTCAATCTTGATTTCTCTCGCGATCTGCACGGTTCTGTACCTACTGATCACCCTGTCGGTCGAAGCAAGCATCGGTGCGCAGGGCGCCATTGATGCTCGCGATTACGCTCTGGCTGAGGCAGCGGAACCACTTTTCGGTGCGTGGGGGGTCGGCCTGACCGTCGCGATCGCCGTGGTGGCGACGCTGTCGGGCCTGCTGGCAAGTCTGTATTCGGTATCCCGTCTCTACGGGATGCTGCAAGAAATGAAGCAAGCCCCATCGCTTCCGCAGACTGTCCCGCAACAACCGCTGATCATCACTGCCGGTCTTGCGATCGCTGTCACTGCGTTCCTGGATCTGAGCCAGATCGCCTCCATCGGCGTCTTTCTCTACTTGACGATGGACATCGCCGTTCAGTGGGGCGTCATCCGCCACCTTCGCAAGAAGATCAATGCGAACTGGTGGCTTCCAGCGCTCACCATCGCCTTGGATATCGCGATCCTCATCCCGTTCACGGCGCTCAAAGCGCAGTCGGACCTGCCGACTGTATTGATTGCGGTCGCGGTTGCAGGAGCGATCGTCCTCGGCCAGGCGATAATCGTCACACGGCGCAAAGCCGGTCACCGAACCAATCAGGCGAGCAATGAGGAGTCCTGACGACCCGCGTCGATCGTGTGTCGTAGAGGACGAGGGTGGCTCCAAGCTCTGGAGGCACTCCTACTACTGTCGTGTATGGCGGGGCCGGACCTGAACCCCCAGGCCACGCAAACCCTTCAAGATCGTGTGGTTGTCAAAGCCAAGTCGCCTACCGATCGTCGCGCTGGAGAGGCCCTCGGAGTAAAGGTCGGCGGCGATCGCGAGCTGCGCTTCGGACATTCCCCGTGAGGTGTTCACGCCGTGCTTGGCAAGAATTCGTGCGACTGTCGTGCGCGACACTTGAAAGTCTTCGGCCACGGCTCGGATGTTGCGCACTGCGAGGTAGCGGGCAATGAGTTGTCCTGTTTCATCTGCGCGGAGCTGTCGGGCACGCCGGGAGCGGGACCGACTCTCGTCGGTGCGGATGGAACGTGTCGAACGGAAGACTAGCTCTTGAGGTGTGACGGCCCCGGGTGAGGGGTTCGAGTAAACCTGCAGCAGGTGCACCGTGCGAGTTTTCTCGGCGTCGTGCTCGGGCGCGTCAGCGTGAGAGCAGGTCGACGAGCTGGGCCTTTGTGTACCTCGAGTAGCCCGAGTGCCCTTCTTTCTGCGCACGCTCCTTCAACTGCGCGACCGTCAGCGACGAGAGGTCGTCGGGCTTCGGCGCGGGCGTTGAGTCGGCCTTCGCGGCGGTCTTCGGTGCAGGCTTCTTCGCCTTGGTCTTTTCGGTGGTCCGCACCTTCTCAGCCTCGGCCTTCGCCGGCGCCTTCGCGCTCGCTCGCTTCGCGACGTCGTGATCGTGCTGGCTGTCGGCGGGTGCCGAGGCGCGGCGGCTCTGCGCCTTGCCCTTCGCCTTCCCGGCGGCCGCGGCGATCGCCGCGATGGCACCGATGGCCCTGCCCACGACCTTCTTCGGGTCGCGCTTGATGGCCTTCTTCGGTGCCGACGACGCGTCCTTCGCCTCGTCGGCGAGCGAGCGCATCTTCTTGGCGTCCTTCTTCGGAAGGGTCTTCGCGAGCTTCTTCGCGTCCTTCGCAGACTCTGCTGCCGCATCGAGCGCGGCCTTGGTCGCCTTGCTGTTCTTAGTGGACTTCGCCATGGTTGCTCCTCGTCGTGGGTCTGCAGAGCGAGGATCGCCGCTGTGCAGGGTCGCCCACAGTAGCGGCGGGGCCTGACCACCGTCACAGAGTCTCACTACGCAGCAAGTGCAAAGTACTTTAGGTGCTAAAGTACTGACATGACGACGACCCCTCGCACTCTCGCCCTCTTCGGCGCGACCGGCAAGACCGGCCGCCACGTTCTCTCTCAGGCACTCGAGGCCGGGCACTCGGTGCGCGCCCTCGCGCGCCGCCCCGAGGCGCTCGACGCGCACGAGCGACTCACGGTCGTCGCGGGCGATGTGCGCGACCGCGACGCCGTGCGTGAGACCGTGCGAGGCTCCGACGCCGTGGTGAGTGTCTTCGGCCAAGTGAAGGGTTCGCCGCCCATCCTGCAGACGGAGGGAACGCAGGCGATCGTCGACGCGATGGCCGAGCAGGGCATCCGGCGCATCATCTCGCTCTCGGGAGGCGGCCTGCCCGCCGAGGAGCACGACCAGCCGAGAGTGCCCGACAGGAGTATCCGGTGGCTGCTGAGGCGGCTCTCGCCGGCTGTGCTCGACGACGCGATCGCGCACCTCGCGGTGCTGCGCGCGAGCGGCCTCGACTGGACGGTCGTGCGCGGCCCGCGCCTCACCGACGCCCCCGCGGCCGGCAGCTACCGCGTCGGGTGGGTGGGCGTCAACGCGAGCACGCAGATCGCCCGCGCCGACCTCGCGCGCTTCATCCTCACGCAGCTCGACGACGACACCTTCGTGCACGAACTGCCGTTCGTGAGCAAATAGTGACCGACGCGAGCACCACCGACACCGACGACCGTGCGGCGTCGCTCGCGCGCGTCATCGAGCGCATCGCCGTCGTCACGCGCGAGGTCACGGCGCGGGGCGCCTACCCGTTTCAGGAGCGCGGGCTCGGCCGAGCATCCATGAACCTGCTCTTCGCGCTCGCCCGCCGCGACGGCGCGCGGGTCGCCGAACTCGCGCACCGGCTCGGCATCACGAGCGGCGCCGTCACGCAGACCGTCGACACGCTGCGCGCCGCCGGCCTGGTCACGAGCGAGGTGAGCGAAGGCGACAAGCGCGGGCGGGTCATCAGGCTCAGTGAGGATGCTCGGCGCGAGATCTCCGGATTCGAACGCGAGTACGTCGAGGCCATCGCGCCCGCGTTCGCCGGGCTCAGCACGCACGACATTCTCGAGCTCGACCGCATCCTCGCCGCCGTGACGATCGCGGAGGAGCGGTGAGCGGCGTGGCCGACACTGCCGGCGCTGTGCTCGTCACCGGCGCGACCGGCAACGTTGGCGCCGTCGTCGTGAGACACCTGCTCGAGCGCGGCGAGCCCGTCGTGTCGGCGGTGCGCGACCTGGCCGACCCCGGGCTCGTGCCCGGCAGTGAGGCGCGCGCGTTCGACTTCGAGAACCCGTCCGGGTGGCAGGCGGCGCTCGCCGGAATCGACCGCGTCTTCCTGCTGCGCCCGCCAGCGATCGGCGACGTGCAGCAGCATCTCCTGCCGTTCGTCGACCTCGCGCTCGAGCACGGCGTGCGACACGTCGTCTTCCTCTCCCTGCAGGGCGTGCAGGTCAATCGCGCGACACCGCACCACGCGGTCGAGAAGCACCTGCGCGCACGGAAGGCGCCGTTCACCTTCCTGCGCCCGAACTTCTTCATGCAGAACCTGTCGACCACCTACGCGGGCGACATCCGCGACCGCGACGAGATCGCCGTGCCCGCGGCGGGCGCACGCACGGCCTTCATCGACACCGACGACATCGGCCGCGTCGCCGCGCACGTGCTCACCGAGCCCGGGCACCTCGGCACGGCCTACACGCTCTCCGGCGAGCAGTCGCTGACCTACGACGACGTCGCGCGCGCGCGCTCACCGCCGAGCTCGGCCGGCCCATCCGCTACACGCGGCCGAGCCCCGCGCAGTACACCGAGCTGCTGCGCGAGCGCGGCGCGCCCGAGGACTACATCGAGGTACAGTCCATGATCTACAAGGTCGCGAGGCTGCGTGTCTCCGCGTTGCCCAACCGTGCGATCCGCCGCATCACGGGAGCGCCTGCGACGACCTTCGCGCAGTTCGCCCACCGGGAGCGCGCGGCGTGGATGCTGCCTGAGGGCGAGCGCTCGGCGCGCGTGCGCTAGCTGCCCAGCAGAATGAAGAGCAGCGTCGCGCCGCTCGCGGTCACGCCCACGAGGCCGATGATGAGCACCCACGCGATCGGCGTCGCCGAGCGGAGGCGGCCGAGGAACCCCACGGGCCGGTCGTCGTCATCGCTCATGAGTCCAGCGTAGGTGCCGAGGGCGTCGCGCTCTACCGCAGGCGCCAGGGCGCGATTGCGTGGAGGAGGGGTAGCACCGAGGCCCCGATGAGCACCCAGCTGAGCACGTCGTCACTCGGGCGCAGGAGCACGCCCGCCAGCAGCAACGCCGTGAAGAGGATCGCCGAGGTGGCGCGGCGAACGCTGCCGTCGAGGACGCGTAGGCGCTGCTCGACTTCCGGACTCCGCACCGCGAGCTCGCCGCGGTCGAGGCGCGTGGCCAGAGCATCCACTCGCTGGGGGAGGCGCGCGAGCGCCGAGAGGATGGCGACCGCCTCGCGACCCACGCTGCGCGCTGTCGACGTTCCGCCGCCGCGCAGGAGGGTGCGGGCGAACGGGTCGACGGCGTCCCACATGTTGAAGTCGCGGTTGAGGGCGCTAGTGACGCCGGAGATGAGGGAGACGGTGCGGATGAGCAGCAGGAAGCTCTCGGGCAGCTGGAACGGCAGGGTGCGCACGAGCTCGCTGAACTGCAGGGCGAACTGCTGCAGCTCGCGCGGGTCGAGCGCCGTGAGCTCGGCGACACCCATGCCGCCGAAGCGGTCGAACAGGGCCGTGACGGCGCGCTCGAGCTCGACAGTGTCGGCCGAGGGCAGCAGCACGCCGAGACGCTGCGTCGCGACGACCCAGCCGCGGGCATCCCGCGAGGCGACTGCGAAGATGAACTGCTGCAGGCCGTCGCGCAGCTCGTCGGTGATCTCGCCCATCATGCCGAAGTCGATGTAGGTGATCGTGAAGCCGTGCTCGACGCTCGGAGTCACGAAGATGTTGCCCGGGTGCGGGTCCGCGTGGAAGAACCCGGCGACGAAGATCTGCTCGAACGTCGCCCGCGCCAGCTCGGCGGCGACCGCATCCGGGTCGAGGCCCGCCGCCTGCAGGGCGCCCACGTCGGTGATCTTGATCGCCGTCACGTCGGCGAGGGTCAGCACCCGGCGTGCACTGCGCTCCCACACGATCACCGGCGCACCGACGCGCGGGTCGTCGATGAAGATCTCGGCGAAGCGCTCGGCGTTGCCCGCCTCGTGCACGTAGTCGATCTCCTCCAGGCTCGTCGTCGCGAACTCCTCGATGAGCGCGGGCGCGTCCGCGCGCCGGTTGACGAGCTTCACACGCGAGAGCCAGCGGGCAACACGGCGCAGAGCGGCCAGATCGACCTCGACGATCTGCTCGATGCCGGGCCGCAGCACCTTCACGACGACGTTCTCGAACCCCAGGTCGGTGGCGAGCGCGGGCGTCAGGCGCGCGCGGTGCGCCTGCCCGAGGGAGGCGGCCGCGATCGGATCGCTCTCGAAGTGCGCATACGCCCGATCGAGCGGGATGCCCAGCTCACGCTCGGCCTGCGCGACGATGCTCGCGAACGACTCGGGAGCCACCTCGTCCTGCAGGCCCTCGAGCTCGCGCGTGATCTCCGGCGGCAGCACGTCGAGCCGCGACGACAGGAACTGCCCGACCTTGATCATGAGCCCGCCCAGGTCGGCGGCCAGCGCGTGGAAGCGCCGGGCGAGCTTATGCAGTCGACGGATGCGGCCGCGCGCCGCGAGTCGACCCATGCCGAAGCGGGGCAGCACGAGCTCGAACCACCACGCCTGCGCGAGGGCGCGCGCCGCGAAGCGCATGATGCGGCGGTAGCGGGCGCGGGACGCACGATCGGCCGGCGGCGCCTCGAGCGCGCCGCGGGCGGAATCCACGGTGGTCAGTCCTCGGCGAGGATCGCGTACAGCGCTCGACGCGTCTCGTCGAGAAGCTTCGCGGCGCGCTCCTGCTGCTCCACCGTGCCGCTCTGCGCCACCTGCGACGCAGCCTGCGCGAGCTTCACACCCGACTTCGGCAGGGCGCGGGAGTGCTCGCCGAAACGCGGCATGCGCGACTCCCAGCCGTGGTCGCGACCCGAGTCGTGCATGCGCTCGGAGGCCTCGGCTGCGATCGCGTGCCCGGCCTCGGTGAGCGAGTACACCCGACGCTCGTCGTGCTGCTCGCTGCTCACAAGATCCTCGTCGGTGAGCTGCTGCAGCATCGGGTAGACGGCGCCGGCGCTCGGGGTACGCGAGCCGGGCATCCGGTCGCCGATCGCCTGCATGACCTGGTGACCGTTCTTGGGACCGTCGAGCAGGGCGACGAGAACCGCGGAGCGGATGTCGGCGTGCCCCATCATCGCCTCCATGCGGGGGCCGAACTGGTCGCGCAGGCCCTCCATGGCCTCCCAGAGGTCGAAGCGGGGGTTCGTGGCGCTGCGCATGCGGAATCCTTCGTCTGCGGGGAAAGGCCGACGATCGCGGTCTTGACCACAGTCAACGCCACCACGCTGAGACTCGGCTCGGTGCCGGTCGAGCGCACGCTGTGCGCGCGTGACCTCCGTCGGGTCAGTCGCGCGACGCCCAGGCCTCGGCGGTGAGGCGCAGCGAGGCGAGGCGCTGCTCGAGGCTCATCGCCGCGTGCACGGTGATGAGCTCGTGCGCGCCGCAATCGGCGGCGAAGGCGGCGAGCTGCTCGGCGACCGCGGTCGGCGAACCCGCGGCGGTGTAGCGGCCCATCGCGAGAATCTGCCGGCCAGCGGGGGTGTCGACGAGCACGTGCGACTCCTCCTCGGTGAACTCGCGCTCCTGCCCGCGGCTCAGGAACCGGCGCACGCGCTCACGCTGCACACGTTTCAACTGGTCGGCAGCGTCGTTCTCCGACTCGGCGGCGACGACGTTCACCGCCGCGATCGCGTGCGGCTCGGCTAGCTCGTCACTCGGGGTGAAGCGGCTGTTGTAGTGGGCGAGGGCGCTGTGCAGGGCATCCGGCGCGAAGTGCGAGGCGAAGGCGAACGGGAGGCCCAGCTTCGCGGCGAGGTCGGCGCCGAACATGCTCGAGCCGAGAATGAAGCGGAGCACGCGCGTGCCGCGACCGGGATAGGCGTTGACGCCGCTCACCGGCAGGTCGTCGCCGAGGTAGTGACCGAGTTCGATGACGTCGGCCGGGAACGACTCGGCCGACTCGGGCGTGCGACGCAGCGCGCACAGGGTCACCTGGTCGGTGCCGGGCGCGCGGCCCAGACCGAGGTCGATGCGGCCCGGGTGCAGCTCGGCGAGCGTGCCGAACTGCTCGGCGATCACGAGCGGGGAGTGGTTCGGCAGCATGACGCCGCCCGAGCCGAGGCGAATCGTCGACGTGTGCGCGGCGACGTGCGCGATGAGCACGGCCGTCGCGCTCGACGCGATTGCCGCCATGTTGTGGTGCTCGGCGTACCAGACGCGCCGGTAGCCGCTGCGCTCGGCCTCCTGCGCGACCGCGACCGTCTCGGCGAGCGCCTCTCGCACGGGCGCGCCGGAGCGGGTCGGGGCGAGGTCGAGGACGGAGAGGGGGAGGGGTGCGGTCACGGTCTCATCGTGGCACGGGCTCGCCGGGCGGCCGCCGACAACCTCGTGCCGCGCGCGTGCTTCGGGATCCCGCGTGCGTCAGCGCCGCGAGAGTAGCGCCCGCACCCCCGCGACCGGGCGCCGATTCGCGAAGGCGAGCACAGCATCCACGTGCTTCCAGCCGACGCGGCCGCCCGACATCTGCGCGAGGCCGCGCACCGGCAGCTCGTCGACGGAGCGCTCGAGCATCGCGATCGTCGCGGGGTCGGCGCGGTCGGCATCGCTCACCGGCATGGCCCGGCGCAGGCCAGCGCGCAGGCCGCGGCCCACGAGGGTCGCGCTCAGGTCGCCGATCGTGGAGTCTCGCGTGAACGGGCGGTCGGCCTTCGGGCTCGGGATGCTGCGCCCCAGCCGAGCGGAGAACTCCGCGTCGCCCGCCGCCACCGCCGCGGTGCTCGGCGGCTCGGCCGAATCGACCGCGTCGCCCTCGAGCCGCACCGTGAGCGTCGCCTCGATGCGCTCTACCGATCGGCCCACCTCGAGGTCGACCTCCCCACGGGGCAGGGCCCAGTCGTGCCGGCGCACATCCCAGAACGCGAGGTCGTCGGCGCGCACCTCGACCTCGACGCGGCGGCGCTCGCCGGGGGCGAGCGTTACGTGCGCGAAGCCCACGAGCTCGCGGCGCGGACGCAGCACGACGCCGCTGCGATCGTGCGCGTACACCTGCACGACGTCGCTGCGCGCACTGTCGCCCGTGTTCTCGACGTCCACCGCGACCGTGAGGCTGCCGCCCGGTGCGAGCGGGTCGCGCGAGGCGCTCGCCCCCGACCACGCCGTGCTGCCGTAGCCGAGGCCGTGGCCAAAGGGGTACTGCACAGCCACGCCCGCGGATGTCGCGTGACGGTAGCCGACGAAGAGGCCCTCGCGGTACTGCACCTGGTGGGGGCCGCCGGGAAAGTACGGGTCGGCCGCGACGTCGTCGAGGCTCGCGAACCACGTCTCGGTCAGGCGCCCGGCCGGCTCGACCTCGCCGAGCAGCAGGTCGGCGACCGCGCCACCGGAGGCTTGCCCGCCGAGGTGAGCCACGACGATAGCGTCGACCTCGTCGCGCCACGGCAGCACGACCGGGGAGCCGAGACTCAGCACGACGACCGTGCGGCGGGCGACCGCCGCCACCGCGCGCACGAGAGCGTTGTGCTGCTCGGGCAGCTCGAGCGTGTCGCGGTCGAAGCCCTCGCTCTCAGCGGTCGGCGGGAGGCCGACCATGACGACGGCGACTTCCGCGTCGCGCGCCGCCGCGACCGCCTCCGCCAGGAGGGCCGCATCGGTTGCCGAGCCCGCGCCGCTGGAGCCGAGGTCGTACCCGGGGGCGTACGTCACCTCGACACCCGCCGCCGCGAGAGCCTCGCGCGCGGTCGTGAGACGCGTCGGAGTGACGAGGGAACTGCCGCTGCCCTGGTAGCGCGGCGTCTCGGCGAAGGCGCCGATGAGGGCGATCCGACCCGCGCGCGCGAGCGGCAGTGCGCCTTCGTTGCGCAGCACCACGGCGCTCGCGGCGGCGGCGCGGCGCGCGAGGGCGTCGTGCGGCTCGAGCAGGGCATCCATCGTCTCGATCGGGGCCGCGGTGCGCGCTCGCTCGGCGCGACGGGCGAGGGCGGCGACGCGGCCCGCGCTGCGCGCCACGTCGACGATGCTCAGCCGGCGCTCGTCGACGGCGGCGTGCACGAGCGGCTCGGTGCCGGCTCCGCCGGGCATCTCGAGATCCATGCCCGCTGCGATGCCCGCGACGCGATCCGCCTCGGCGCCCCAATCGCTCATGACGAGGCCCTCGAAGCCCCACTCGGAGCGCAGGATCGTCGTGAGCAGCTCGCGCGAATCGGTCGCGTGCTCCCCGTTCACGAGGTTGTAGGCGGCCATCACGGTCGCGGGGGAGGATTGCTTCACGGCGCGCTCGAAGCCGCGCAGGTAGAGCTCGCGCAGGGTGCGCTCGTCGACGATCGCGTCGATCACGAAGCGGCGGTGCTCCTGATTGTTGACGGCGAAGTGCTTGAGGCATGCACCGACGCCCGTGCTCTGGATGCCGCGCACCGACGACGCCGCGAAGGTGCCCGCCAGCAGGGGATCCTCGCTCGAGTACTCGAAGTTGCGCCCGCACAGCGGGTGGCGCTTGAGGTTGAGGCCCGGCCCGAGCACGACGTCGACGCCGAGCGCGCGCGCCTCACGGCCGACGGCCGCGCCGACTTCCTCGAGCAACGCGGGGTTCCAGCTCGCGGCCGTCGTAACCGCGGTGGGGAAGCACGTACTGGGCGTGCTGCTGGCGAGCCCCAGGTGGTCGCCCCCGTTCTGCTGTGCGCGAATGCCGTGCGGGCCGTCGCTCAGCATCGCTTGCGGGATGCCCCGCTCGGGCAGTGCGCGGGTGCGCCAGAAGTCTGCCCCGCTCAGCAGCGAGACCTGCTCGGCGAGGCTGAGCCCGCTCACGTCGTGGTCGGCGGGTTTCTCGTTCGTCACGGGCGCTCCTCAGTGCTGATTCGTGGTGCTGGTTCGTGGTGCTCCGTGTTGCTCGGGTGTGCTGAGCAGGCGCAGCAGCGCCGACAGGTGGGCGGGCATGTCGACGCTGTCGTCGTACAGCCACTGGGTCTGCAAACCGTCGATGGCGGCGAGCACGAGCGCGGCGGCGTGCTCGGGCTCGACATCGGCACGCACGCTGCCGGAGCGCTGCAGTCGTGCCACGGCGGTGGCGAGCATGCGCCGAAGCCGTGCATAGCGCTCGGCGAAGAAGTCGTGAGCCGCGTGGCTGTCGTCGACGCCCTCGGTCGCGAGGTGGGCGAAGAGTCGCACGAGGCCCGCGATCTCGGTGTTGCGGCGCACGACCGTGAGCAGGGGCTCGGCGAGCTCATCGAGGGTCGGGTCGTGGTCGTCGAGGGAGGCGGCGAGCGCGTGCTCGTCGATGCCGCCGCTGTCGAGTTCGTCCCGCCGACGCAACGCTTCGACGAGCAGCTCGTCCTTCGATGCGAAGTAGTGCAGCAGCCCGTTGGGGCTCATCTGCACGGCGTCCGCGATCGCGGCGACCGTGGCCCCGGCGTAGCCCTCGGCCGCGATCACGCGCAGGGCGGCGTCGAGAATCTCGCGGCGTCGCTCGATGCCCTTCGCGTATGGGCCGCGGGTGCTCATGGTGGGCGATGCTAGCGCTTGCGCGCGAAAACCGCATCCCATACTGTTTTGACAGCGCGACGGTGCGCGACGAGAGTGAGCGAGACGATGACGTCGACGACGAACGCGGGCCCCGAGTCGGTCGGGCCCGAGCAGGCAGCGCCTGCGGCGACGGACGGCTCGCGGCCGCGCATCCAGGGCCCCCTGCGACGCCTGCTGCTGTGGTTCCTGCCCGGCACGCTCAGCATCTACGTGCTGTGGGGAGCGATCCCCACGATCCTCCTCCCTCTCCAGGTGGAGGACATCGACCCGGCGGCGAAGGTCGCCAACCTCGCCCTCGTGACGACGATCGGGGCCTTCGCGGCGATGGTGGCCCAGCCGATCGCGGGGCGCATCAGCGACCGCACGCGCACGCGCTACGGCCGCCGCGCCCCGTACCTCGTCGGGGGAGCGCTCATGGGCGGGCTCGCGCTCATCGCCCTCGGGTTCTCGAGCTCGCTCATGCTCATCACGCTGTGCTGGGTGCTCGTGCAGATCTCGTTCAACATCGTGCAGGGCCCCTTCACGGCGATCCTGCCCGACCGTGTGCCGGCGACCGTGCGCGGTACCTTCGCCGCCGTCATCGGCTCGATGACGATGCTCGGCGCCATCGGCGGAGCGATTCTCGCCTCGAGTCTCGCCGAGAGCATCCCCGTCGCCTACCTGCTGCTCGCGGGCTTCGCGATCGTCGTGCTCACGGGTTTTGTGATCGCGAACCCCGACCGGGACAACCGTGGCGAACCGGCGCCGCCGTTCCACGTGCGCAGCTTCCTCTCGACCTTCTGGGTCAACCCGATCGCCCACCCCGACTTCTTCTGGGCGTTCACCGGCAGACTGCTGCTGTACACGGGGTACTTCTCGGTCTCGGGCTATCTGCTCTACCTGCTGCAGGACTACATCGGGCTCGGCGAGGATGCCGTCGGCCTCGTGCCGCTCGTCACGGCGGCCGGCCTACCCGCGATCGTGCTCTCGATCGCGATCTCGGGCCCGTGGAGCGACCGCGTCGGCCGTCGCAAGCCCTTCGTCGTCGCGTCCTCCCTACTTGTCGGTGCGGCGCTCATCGTGCCCTGGGTGTGGCCCACGCTCGAGGGCATGATCGCGTTTTCGGTTCTCGCCGGGCTCGGGTTCGGCGCCTTCCAGGCCGTCGACACCGCGCTCGTGTCGCAGGTGCTGCCGAGCGAGCATGCCCACGGCAAGGATCTCGGGGTCGTCAACATCGCCGCGACCCTGCCGCAGACGCTCGCGCCGGCCGTCGCCGGCAGTATCGTGCTGCTGTTCGGGTTCGCGGCGCTCTTTCCCTTCGCGATGGTCCTCAGCGTGCTCGGGGCGATCGCGGTGCTGCCGATCCGCTCGGTGCGTTAGCGCGCGCCGTCGTCAGAAGTCGAGCTCGAGGCTCGGAGTCCACCCTCCATCGGGTGCGGTCATATCCAGAGCTGCTTCGGACTGCGTGATCATGGCTCGCGAGTGCGGGGTCACGAGCACCTCGAAGCTCTGGCCGTGCGTGTCGTCCACGTGGATGAAATCGCCGCCGCCGCGAACCGCCTCGACGATCTCCTCGGTGAGCGCCGCTACATCGATGTCGTCCCGCAGGGGGATGCGGTGCTCGTTGATCGTCAGTGTCACAGTCGTCATGGATGCCTCCGTCCGCGGGCCACGCTAACCCGTCAGCCTGACGAGGGACACACCTTGCTTTTTCCGCGCTGAGGGGCTAGCCGTCCTCGTGCTCCGGAGGCTCCTCGCTCAGGTGCACCCCACCGGTCGCGGAGGAGAGGATGAGCGACTCCACCCAGTCGCGGTTGATGACGGGTGCACGCGACCCCGAGTAGCTGATGTGGATCGGCACGCCGTTGTCGATCCACAGCGCGTGGCGCCCGCTGCCCGCCGATGAGGGCAGCGACCAGGTCAGGAAGAAATTCTCGCCCCGACGCAGCTTCGTGCTGATGACGATCTGCACGTGCGCGAGAACCCGATCGTCGAAGGAGAACTCCTCCATCTCGTACCGCAGTGTGCCCATGGATGCTCCCCTCTGCCCCGTGCCGCTACTCCGGATCGCTCGAGTCGACGAGCCCGATCGGCACACCTCGGTCGACGAGGATGTCTGCCTTCTGAAGTTGGCCCCGACCGTGGTTGACCCGCACCCAGCCCGGTGCTCCCGTGGCAAGGATCGCGGCGATCTCCTCCTGCAACTCCGTTGCGTGGCGAGCGACGACGTACTCTTTGCCGTCGTAATGGATGGTCGTGCGCATCAGGAGTCCTCCTCGCTCGGCACGGGCGGTTCGGGAACGATATGGAGCCCGGCGGGCGTGTTGGCCGACAGCATGAGCTCGTCGACCCAGGTGCGGTTGATCGACGGTGGACGGCTGCCGAAGAACTTGAACGAGATGGGGATCGTCGGGTGCACCCAGATCACGCTGCGCCCGTTGCCGATCGAGGCATCGTCTTTCCAGCTGAAGTAGAAGGCCTCGTTGCGGCGCAACTTCGCCCCGATGACGATCTGCAGATGTGCGAGCGTCCGGTCGTCGAAGTCGGCCGACAGAGTCGAGTCGTACGTCAACGTGCCCATTCGTCCTCCTTGAATCATCCTGCGCTCGGCATATGTCTATCGCCTGCCGCGACGCTCAGCAACTTTGCGCTGCGCCCGCGACGGCGCTGGTGCGAGAATCGTTGGCGATCCGGGCTACGCCGGTGGAAGGAGCATCCATGACCTGGCGCATGCCCGCTGAGACGTCTCCTCACGACCGCATCTGGATGGCGTTCCCGCGCGAGGGCGAGGTCATGGGCGACAGCTCGGCCGCGCGTGAGGCAACCTATGCGGCGTGGGCGGCGGTGGCGCACGCGATCCTGCCCTTCGAGCCGATCACGATGGTCGTCGACCCGAGCGAGCGGTCGCGGGCACGCGCGCTACTGAGCGCCGAGGTCGAAGTTGTCGAGGCGCCTCTCGACGACTTCTGGATGCGCGACATCGGCCCCACGTTCGTCGTCGACGACGAGACCGGCGAGCTGGCCGGCGTCGACTGGGTCTTCAACGCGTGGGGCGACCAGGGCGGCGCGTTCGCCCGCGACGCGCTGATCGCCGAGTTCGTGCTCGACCAGGCGGGCGCCACGCGCGTGCCCTCGCTGCTGGTCAACGAGGGCGGCGCCATCCACGTCGACGGCGAGGGCACCGTCATGGTCACCGAGACCGTGCAGCTCGACCCTGGCCGCAATCGCTACGCGACCAAGGAGCGCGTCGAAGCAGAACTGGCGCGCACTCTGGGCGCGACGCAGACGATCTGGCTGCCGCGCGGCCTCACGCGCGACTACGAGCCGCTCGGCACGCGCGGCCACGTCGACATGATCGCCACGTTCGCCTCGCCCGGTGTCGTCCTCCTGCACGAGCAGCCCGATGCGAGTCACCCCGACCACGCGGTCATGCGCGAGGTGCGCGCGGTGCTGTCGCAGGCGACGGATGCGCGGGGTCGCACCCTCGACATCATCGACATGCCCGCCCCGAGCCAGTTGCGCGACGACGAGGGCTTCGTCGACTGGAACTATGTGAACCACCTCACCGTGAACGGCGGCGTCATCGCGTGCGGCTACGACGACCCGGTGGCGGATGCTCGTGCCCGCGAACTGCTCGGCGCGGCGTACCCCGGCCGCGAGGTCGTGACGGTCGACGCCCGCGAGATTCTCGCGCGCGGCGGTGGCATCCACTGCATCACCCAGCAGCAGCCCTCGGCACCCGCACGATGAGCCGCATGCCGCTCGTCGAGTCGAGCATTCCGACCCTCGCCGCGGCGCTCGACGCCGGCGAGCTGACCGCGGTCGAGCTCGTGCAGGGCTACCTCGACCGCATCGCGGCCTACGACCGGAAGCCTTCCGACGACGGCGCGCGACCGGCCCTCAACGCCGTCGTGGTCGACAACCCGGCGGCACTCGACGAGGCGCGCGCGAGCGATGAGCGGCGGGCGCGAGGCGCATCCCTCGGGCCCCTCGACGGCATCCCGTACCTCGCGAAAGACAGCTACATGGTGCGCGACCTCACGGTCGCGAGCGGCTCGCCCGCCTTCGCCGAGCTCATCGCGCAGCACGATGCCTTCACGGTCGAACGCCTGCGCGCGGCAGGTGCCATCTGCCTCGGCCTCACCAACATGCCGCCCATGGCCAACGGAGGCATGCAGCGCGGGCTCTACGGCCGCGCTGAGAGCCCGCACAACCCCGCGTACCTGGCGGCTCCCTTTGGCTCGGGATCGTCGAACGGCTCGGGCGCGGGGCTCGCCGCCTCGCTCGCCGCATTTGCCCTGGCCGAAGAGACGTGGTCGAGCGGCCGCGGTCCCGCCTCGAACAACGGCCTGTGCTGCTACACGCCCAGCTGGGGGGTCATCTCCGTGCGCGGCAACTGGCCGCTCGTGCCGACCATGGACGTCGTCGTGCCGTACACCCGCACTATGGACGAGCTGCTGCTCGTGCTCGACGCGATCGTCGCCGATGACGTGAGCAGCAGGGGCGACTTCTGGCGCGTGCAGCCATGGCTGCCGATCCCCGCGTCGAGCGAGGTGCGGCCGGCCTCCTACCCCGCGCTCGCCGACCCGGATGCCCTGCGCGGGCGTCGGCTGGGCATCCCGCGCCTCTACATCAATGCCGATGAGTCGACCGATGATCCGATTCTCACGCGCCCCAGTGTCGTCGCGCAGTGGCAGAAGGCTCGCGCCGATCTCGAGGCGGCCGGAGCCACAGTCGTGGAGGTCGACCTGCCCGTCGTGGCGAACTACGAGTCGCGGGGGCGCGCCGTCGACCGCTCCATGGTCGCGCGCGGCCTCGTGCCCCCGACCTTCGCCGACCACGAGTTGTACGAGCTGTCGATGTGGGGCTGGGAGGAGTTTCTGCAGGCCAACGGCGACCCCGCGCTGCACGAGCTCGCCGCGGTGGATCCCGACCTGATCTTCCCGGCCCCGCCCGGCTCGCTGCCGGGCCGCTACGACGACCACCTCAGCCGCTTCGCGCCCGAAGACGTGCCGCTCGAGGACTACGTGCACCGTGCCCGGGCCAGCGGCGTGCCGGCGCTCGAGCAGATACCCGACCTCGCCGACGGCGTGCGCGGGCTCGACGCCACCCGGCGTGAGGACTGGGATGCGTGGCTCGACGCCGAGCGGCTCGACGCCATCGTCTTCCCCGCCGTCGCCGACATCGGCCCTGCCGACGCCGACGTGAACCCCGAGAGCGCCGAGCTCGCCTGGCGCAACGGCACGTGGGTGGCCAACGGCAACCTCGTGTGGCGGCACCTCGGCATCCCGACCGTGCAGGTGCCGATGGGCATGCTCGACGACATCGCGATGCCCATCGGGCTCACCTTCGCGGGTCGCGGCTGGGACGACAATCGACTGCTCGTCCTCGGCGCGGCATTCGAAGCCTCGGCGAACCGGCCAGGCTCGGCGCTCGGCAGCACGCGCGAGCCGCCGCCGCTCACGCCCGAGCTCTTCCCCCGCGCGGAGGAGCAGGAGACGGCCGACACGGTGGAGGCGCCGCACGGCAGACTGGAGCCATGACGACCCCGGTTGCTCCCCTCGCCCTGCCCGAGCTGACGCACGAGAGGGTCGAGTTCGTCACCGGCGCGCGGTCGGGCCTGCCGATCGGCATCGCGCTGCAGTCGACGGCTCTCGGCCCGGGACTCGGCGGCTGTCGCTTGTGGCACTACGGCCACTGGAGCGAGGCGCTCGGCGACGTCATGCGTCTCTCGGCCGCGATGACCCTCAAGAACTCTCTCGCCGGGCTCGACTACGGCGGCGGCAAGGCTGTCATCGCGCTGGGGGAGGGCGACGCGGCCGACGCTGACCGACGACGGGATGCCCTGCTCGACCTCGGCGACCTGGTAGAGACGTTCGGCGGCACCTACATCACCACCGAAGACGTGGGAGCCACCGAGCACGACATGGTCGTCGTGCGCGAGCGGACGCGGCACGTCGTCGGCCTGCCCGCCACTCTCGGCGGCGCGGGCGAGCCAGCCGAAGGAACGGCCCTCGGCGTGCATTCCTCGCTCGAGGTCGTGCTCGAGCGGCTGTGGGATTCGCCCGCCGTCGCCGGCCGTTCCTTCGTGATCTCCGGTCTCGGGCAGGTCGGGTCGCGCCTGGCACGGCAGCTCGCCGCCGGCGGCGCGACGCTCTTCGTGACCGACATCGTCGACAAGCGCGCGCTCGCCGCCGAGCTGGGCGCGACGTGGATCGAGCCGGAGGAGGCTCTCACGACGCCCGCCGACATTCTCGTGCCCGCGGGCCTCGGCGGGGTTCTCACAGCGGAGGCGATCGACTCGCTGCCGGTGCGGGCCGTGGTCGGGCCGGCCAACAACCCTCTGGCCGAGCGGGAGGGGGCGACGCTGCTGGAGGAGCGGGGCATCCTCTACGCCCCCGACTTTCTCGTCAACGCGGGAGGCGTGATTCACCTCGCGCTCATCGCGGAGGGTGCCACGAGCGCCGCGCTCGGTGCTCGGCTGCACGCGATCGGCGACACGCTCGCGCGCGTGCTCGACGCGGCCGAATCCGAGGGCATCACACCGCTGGCGGCCGCGGAGGCGATCGCTATCGACCGGGTCAGCGCCGCGGGTCGCTAGAGACCCGCGCGGGGCGCGCGACCCGGGGGTTCAGCGGGGGCTCTCAACCGCGCGCCAGTACGGGCGCACCCCACCCGTCGTAGTCGCCATCGTGGTCGCTCACGATCGTGTAGACCTCTTCGGTCATGGCGTCGGCGGTATCCACGTCGACCGCGGCCGTCTTCGTCGCCGTGAGCGTCGCGCGCGTGAGCTTTCGCCGCGTCACCTCGGCGTGGTAGCCGTGCGACTCGAGGTCGCGCGCGGCCTCGGCGGCATCGCGCATACGGCGGAACAGTGCGACGTGTTCGACCTCGCGAGGAGCGTCGACGTCGTCGCGCATCTTCATGCGCTGACAGTACTGCTCGACGTTCGTGCTGAGGTGCTGACGGATATCACCCACGAGGGGCGATAGTAGGACACATTGTCACCGTTCGCATCTCATGAGCATTCCCCGCCTGACGTCACTCCGCGGTGCACCGCAGCACTCGTCCTGAGAAGTCAACCCCCTGCCCGAGCATCGCACGCGCGCCTACCGTGGGGGCGACCGCACGTCGACGACCTCGACGCGGCATCCAGACAGCGACAGCGAAAGCGACGAGAGACAGGATCACACCATGAGCACTGTTCGAGCAGAGATCGACATCGACCTCCCCATCTCCACCGTCTACAACCAGTGGACCCAGTTCGAGACCTTCCCCCAGTTCATGTCCGGCGTCGATACGGTGCGCCAGGTCGATGACACCCACACGCACTGGGAGGTGTCGATCGCGGGTGTCTCCCGCGAGTTCGACGCCGAGATCGTCGAGCAGACCGCCGACGAGCGCATCGCCTGGAACTCGACGGCCGGCGAGGAGCACGCGGGCGTCGTGACCTTCCACCGTCTGAGTGACGAGACGACGAAGGTCACCCTGCAGCTCACGTGGGAGCCGAAGGGTGCGATCGAGCGCATCGGCTCGCTCCTGCAGATCGACGACATCCAGATCGACCGCGATCTGCGCAGCTTCAAAGACCTCATCGAGCACAACGGCTTCGAGAGCGGCGCCTGGCGCGGCGACGTCGACCGCGCCCCCGACGCGACCGGCCGCTGAGCCGACCACTGGCCCGTCGCGGCCTCCCCGGCCCCTCTTCTTCGCGGCATGCACCGAAGATAGGGTGACGAGCGAGGGAGGCCGCGATGACGGACGCCGCTGCAGCGCGAGCGCGCGTGCGCGCACGGGCTCTCCGGCGAGTCGAGAATGCGCGGCTCGCCGCCCTCGCCGGCACGGACAGCCGTGCTGCCACCGAGGCGCTCCTCGGCGGGCTGCGCGCGCAGGGATTCGGGCCGAGGGCGCTGGGGCGTTTCGTGTGCGACGCGACCCGCCGCAGCATCCTCGAGGCCCGCAAGCGACCCGCCGCGGTCGCCGAGGCGACCGCCATCCACCTCGCGATCGGCGCTCTCGCGCATCCGCACGGCCGCGCCTGGCTCGCTACCAGCTGGCTCATGACGGTGACGCATCTCGGGATGCTCGAGCAGCGCCGCACGCTCGGGCTACCCAATCTGCTCACCGTCGCGAGGGCCGCACTGCCCGCCGCCGCGCACCGGCTCGGCGCGGCCGTACCCGTGCTCGCTCTCGCGACCGACTTCGTCGACGGCAAGCTCGCGCGCCGCACGGGCACCGTCACCCGGTTCGGCACCCAGGGCGACTACCTTGCCGACGCCGCGCTGTGGACGTGGTTCACACTGCGCTACGAGTCGAGCCGCGCGTGGCAGGTGGCCACCTTCGCCGCGTGGGCGATTCCCGTCGGCGCGCTCACCGTCGCGAGCTTCGCCCGCGGTGGCATGGTCGACTTGCCGCGCTCGCGATGGATCCGCCCGGCCGCCGTCATGGAGGTGCTCATCGGGGCGCGCGTCGTCGTGCGCCTCGTGCAGAGCCGCCGGCGCTGAGTCGCCGCCGAGCGCGAGCTTCTAGGGTGGAGGCATGACCTCCGTCACGATGCTCACCACCGACCGCCACGTCCTCGCCGAGGGGCCCGCCTGGGACACCGCCACGGCGACCGTCAGCTGGATCGACATCGAGGCCGGCCGTGTGTTCGTCGGCCGCCTCGACTCCGACGACAGGGTCGAGGTCATTCGCACTCTCGACTTCGACGAGCGCGTCGGCTGCGCCTTCCGGCTCGGCAACGCGCAGTTCCTCGTGGCGCTCGAGCGTCGCCTAGCGCTCGTCGACGCGCTCGGCAACGTCACGACCTCGCGCGAGCTGCTGCCCGAGGGGCGCCGCTTCAACGACGGCGTCATCGACCCGGCCGGCCGGCTCATCGTGGGCGGGCTGAGCATGACCGGCGACCACTCGGGCAACGTGCTGCTGCGTCTCGAGCACGACGGCACCGTTACGACCCTCGACGACGACCTGGGCCTTTCGAACGGCCTCGGCTTCTCGCCCGACGGCGCCACGCTGTACTCGATTGACAGCACCGCGAACGTCGTCTACGCGCGTTCCTACGACTACGAGTCGGGCGAGGCCGGTGCCCGCCGCGAGTTCGCGCGCATCGATGACGCCACGCCGGATGGCCTCGCGGTCGACGCGGAGGGTGGCCTGTGGGTGGCGCTGTGGGGCGGGAGCGGCATCCGCCACCTGGATGCTCTGGGCCACCCGCACGGAGACATCGAGCTCGACGTGCCGCACGTCACGAGCCTCGCGTTCGTCGGCAGCTCGCTGAACCGGGCACTCGTGACGACCGCGAGCCGCGACCTATCGCCGGCCGAGGTGGAGCGTCACCCGGGTGCCGGCATGCTCTTCCTCGTCGACCTGCCCGTCGCCGGCCAGCCCGCGCACCGCTGGCGCCCGGTCGCGCTGCCCCAGTAGGGGGCTCAGATAGGCGCTCAGACGACCGGCTTCGGCCGGCGTGCGACGAGGATCGCGAGCACGAGCCACAGCACGGTCGTGACGGCGATGAGCGCGATGCCGAGTGCGCCGATGCCGTTCAGGCTGATGTGGATGAGGTTGAGCACGAGATTCCAGCCACCGGCGGCGACGGCGACCCACACGAGGCGCAGTCTCGGCAGCAGCAGAACTCCGAACACGCTCACGAGCACGATGATGTTGCCCGCGATGCGCAACGGCTCGACCTGATCGGTGGCCACGTGGATGACGATGTCGAACACGGTGATGAGCCCGAGCACGCTGGTCACGATGAACATCTTTCGACTCTACCGATACCGATAGCGTTGCGCGCGTGAGTACCCTCGACGCAGCCTTCGACGTTCTGCAGTGCCCGAGCTGCGGCGAGCCGCTGAGCCCCGCGAACGGGGGAGCGGAGTGTGCCAACCGGCACCGCTTCGACCGCGCCCGCCAGGGCTACCTGAGCCTGCGCGCCGCCCACAAGGGCAAGGGTGCCCCCGCGACGGGCGACACCCCCGAGATGCTCGAGGCCCGCGAGCGCTTCCAGGCCGACGGGTTCCACGACGCGATTGCCGAAGCCGTGCTCGAGGCTGTTCCAGAGGATTGCCGCGGCTGGCTCGCCGACCTCGGCGGCGGCACCGGCTGGTACGCCTCCCAGGTTCTGGATGCGCGCCCGGACCTGCGCGGAATCGTGCTCGACGCCTCCGCCCCCGCCGTGCGCGTCGCCGCGCGCGCCCACGACCGCCTGGCAGCGGTGAGCGCCGACGTGTGGACGGGCATCCCGCTGCGCGACGCGAGCGTCGCCGTCGCGCTCCGCATCTTCTCGCCCGGCTCGGCTGCCGAGGTTCGTCGCATCCTCGCCCCCGGCGGCCGCGCCGTGCTCGTCGTGCCGCACGGCGATCACCAGCGCGAGCTGCAGCACGGCCTCAAGCTGATGCGCGTGCCGGCCGGCAAGGCGGAAGAGGTCGGGGCGAGCATCCCGGATGCCCGGCTCGTCTCCGCGCGGGAGGTGCGCAGCCGCGTCGCACTCTCGATCGAGCAGGCACTCGACGCTGTGTTCATGGGGCCCAACGCGTTCCACCAGGACCGCGAGAAGGTGTGCGCCGTGCTCGAGGAGTGGGCCGCGCCCATCAACGTGACGATCGCCGTGACCGTCGTGACGCTCGAGCTCGAGTAGTCCGGCCGCGCGGCGCGCGTCGCGCCCCGCGCCACGTGTCGTCGCCCCGCGCCGCCCCGCGGCGCGCCCAGATTTGCCTCAAACTGTGCTCCACAGGCGCCACGAGCGCCCATCTGCGTCAGATCTGGCGCGTGCGGGGCGCGTGCGAGGCGCACGCGGGGCGCGTGCGAGGTGCACGCGGGGCGGGGGATAACCCCCGCACTGCTCGTGGGTGGGCCGGATGGCTCGTGCGAGGACGAGTCACGAGGCTGGAGTCACCGCGCCGCACCCCGCGCCGTGGCAGTCTGACCCCAGGAGAAACCCATGACCACCGCATCCCCGACCCCCGCGCCGGCGGCCCCCGCCCTCACGGCGCCGTCCGTACCCGACAGCTGGAGCTACGGCGCCGTCTGGCGCCGGGTGCCGCGCGCTCTCGGCTACCTCGTGCCCACATTCCTCATTGCGATCGCGGTGAGCGCGATTCTCACGTCGCTCGTCTCCGGCGCGGCAAGCCTGCTCGTCTTCGTCGTCGGCGTCTTCGTGCTCTCCCTCACCCTCTTGCTGTCGCGGTACGCGGGCGCGTTCGAGATCGCGCGCCTGCGCTTCTCGGGTGAGGCGCCCATCACGCCGCCCGAGTGGCAGAGCGACCCGACCGCCGTGTGGTGGAAGCGCTGGTTGCGCCCCCTCGCGAACGGCCGCTACTGGCTCGCCCTCCTGCACGGGGCCGTCATCGCCCCGATCATCGCGACGGTGAGCTTCGCCGTGCTGACAATCTGGTTCTCGTTCATCCTCGCCAGCGTGGCCCTGCCGATCCGCGCCGCCCTGCTGGGCTCCAACCCGCTCGACGCCGACAGCTGGACCATCGACACCCGCCGCGGCGAGTTCGTCATCGAGACCGAGTGGATCCGCGACCTCGCCCCCTCGATCGCCGTCGTCGCCATTGTGCTCGGCATCGTCGCCCTCCTCACTCTGCCCTACGTGCTGCGCGGCTTCACGTGGCTGCACGCCGCCATCGCGCGCCCGTTCCTCGGCCGCTTCAGCAACGAGCAGCTCGAGCGTCAGGTGTCGAGCCTGTTCACCTCCCGGCAGGCGGCCGTCGCCGCCGAGGGCAGTGCGCTGCGCCGCATCGAGCGCGACATCCACGACGGCCCGCAGCAGCGCCTCATCCGCCTGCAGATGGATCTCGCCGCGGCCGAGCGCCGCATCGCCGAGAACCCCGAGGAGGCCCGCGGCCTCGTCGCGGATGCCCGGCGCCAGGCGCAGGACGCGCTCGACGAGCTGCGCAACCTGTCGCGCGGTTTCGCGCCGCCGCTGCTGCTCGATCGCGGACTGTTCGCGGCGCTCGAGTCGCTCGCGAGCCGCTCGAGCATCCCGGTGGCACTCGAGTCGCAGCTGGGCGCGACCGCGAACCTGCCCGACGAGGTCGCGCGCAACGCATACTTCGTGGCGAGCGAGCTCATCGCCAACGCCGCCAAGCACTCGCAGGCGACGCGCATCACCCTCGCGGTCGTCGCCGAGGACGGCGCGCTCACGATCACGGTGAGCGACGACGGCACGGGTGGCGCGGTCGAGCGCACCGGCCACGGCCTCGAAGGGCTGCGCGACCGCACCCACGGGCTCGGTGGCGAGCTCGCGATCGACAGCCCCGAGGGCGGCCCCACGGTCGTGCGGGCGACGCTGCCGCTCGCGGGCGTGAGCGGAGCATCCGCCCCCGCCGCCGATCACACCGCTGACCGCGAGCCGCGTGCCTAGGCTTGCCCCTATGCCAGCCCTTCGCGTAGCCGTCGCCGATGACTCGGTGCTGCTGCGCGAAGGGCTGGTGCGCGTGCTGCGTGACGCCGGCCTCGACGTCGTCGGTGCCTACGGCGACGCCGAGGCGCTGCTCGCCGAGGTCGCGGGGCTCGAGCTCGACGCGGTGGTGCTCGACGTGCGCATGCCGCCGACCTTCCGCGACGAAGGGGTGCGGGCGGCGCTCGAGCTGCGGAGGCAGCACCCGGGGCTCGCGATCCTGCTGCTGTCGCAGTACGTCGAGCTCACCTACGCGCACGAGCTGCTCGCGGCCGGCAGCGCAGGGCTCGGCTATCTGCTCAAAGACCGCGTCGTCAGCCTCGACGATGTGCGGGATGCCCTGCACCGCATCGTCGCCGGCGGCACCGTACTCGACCCCGAGGTGGTGAGTCAGCTCATGGCCCGACGGCACGACCCGCTCGAGGCGCTCACGCCGCGCGAACGCGACGTGCTCGAGCTCATGGCGCAGGGCCGCACCAACGCGGCCATCGCGCAGGCCCTGCACATCGGGGTCGGCGCCGTGGAGAAGAACGTCTCGGCGATCTTCGCCAAGCTCGGGCTCGACGACACGGGGGAGGACCACCGCCGCGTGCTCGCCGTCGTCGCGTACCTGCAGAACGGCGCGTAGCGCGCACGCCCGCGCACCCGCACCGCGCACGCCCTCCGCGCAACCCGCGCCGCGCACGCCCTCCGCGCAACCTGCGCCGCGCACGTGCTCGCGCGCACGGCACGCGCGCGCCTCGCGGCCCAGATTTGCCCCAAAGTGGGTTGAACGACGGCGCCAAGCGCCCTTTCGCGCCAGATCTGGCACACAGGGGCGCCCCGCGCCCCTCGCCGCGCGGGCGCGGGCTAGTAGCGGGCGAGCACCTCGGCGTCGCGCGCGTGCGTGATGGCGCGGCGGGCGGCGTCGAGTGCCTCCACGGGATCGGTCGAGCGCTCGGCGAGGGCGAGCTCCTCCTCCGCCTCGGCGAGGCGAGCTCGAGCGCCCGCACTGCCTCCGCGGCCGAGTGCGGCGCGCGCGGCGGCGAGCTGACTCTGCGCCGAGACGCGCGCCCCTGCGTAGGCCTCGCGCGCGTGGGCGAGCCGCTGCGCCTGCGTGCGGCTCGCGGCAAGGGCGACCTCGAGCTGGTCCATCGCCGCGCGAATGCCGTCGAGTGCCGGAACGGGATGCCTCGCCTCGTCCGCCCCTGTGGCCGCGATCGCGGCATCGATTTCGGCGACGGCGGACGTGATGGCGGCGGCCGTTCCGGCATCCGGAGCTTCATCGAGATCGGCGAGAGCCTCGGTGCGGGCCGTGCGGGCGTCGGCGCGCAGCGCCTCGAGTGCGGCGAGCGCGTCGTCCAGTCGCGCGGCGGTGCTCGGCACGAGGGCGAGCAGCTCGTGCGCCTCGTGGGCGAGTCGCTCGGCGTCGGCGAGCAGCGGGCCGACGGCGCTCGCCGCGGCCACCGCGAGCTCGGCTCCGGCCTCGGCGGCGAGGGCATCGGCACGGTCGAGAAGTGCCGTGGCCCGTTCGGGTGCCGTCGCCGCCGCGCCGAGCGCCGCCTCTGCGAAGAGCTCGCGCAGGGCATCCCGCTCGAGGGCGCGCTCGCGCGCCGCATCCCGCAGTGCCGTCACCCGCTCAGCCAGCCCGCGGGCGCGGGCCGAGGCGCCGCTCTCGACCGTGCGGCGATCGCGGAAGCGCGCTGCCTCGGCGTCGAGGGTGCTCTCGATGCGGTCGGCGAGCATGACGATGCGGTCGGCGCGCTCGCGGTGGCGCAGGCGGGCTCCCGGCTCGTCCTCGAGCATGCGGTGCAGGCGGAAGAGTTCGGCGCGGTCTTCTCGCGCCCGCGACAGGGCGGCGCGATAGTCGGCGGTCTCGCGCTCGCCGAACTGCGCGAGTGCGAAGTCGAGGTCGGTCGCGGCCGCATCCACGCGGTCGTCGGCGCGCACGAGGGCCGACCCTGCGCGGCGCCGCACCGCATCGATCGCCGCCTGCGGCCGGGCGCGCCGTCGCGAAACGACGACGATGCCGCCCACGAGCACGGCCGCGGCGACGACGAGCACGGTGCCGACGCCGGTGACGATGATCGACACGAGGCCGTCGAAGAGCTGCACGCTGGTGAGTCTACGGTCGCGGCCGATTCGACGGCAGACCGCCCGGAATCCCCAGTATTTCGCGGCGACGGTCATAGGGTGACGGCGTGTGGCGTGCCGACAGTTATGACGATCATGAGATCGACGAGCCCGCGACCGTGAACGGCGGTCCGCAGCCTTCGTCGATCAGCGTCGGCGACCCCCGCGTGCTGCCCATGAACGTGGCGGCTCCGACGTGGGAGCGCTGGCGCGCTGACCTCGCCGCCCTGGGTGGGCGCAGCACCCTCCTGCACTTCGATGACGACCCCCGCGGTCGCATCGAGCTCGGCACGAGCCATCCTGGCGGCCTCGCGCGCTTCATCGCGGGCAGCCCCACCCTGCTGAGCAACCTCGTGCGCGACGATGTGGCACTGCGCTCGGCGCGCGTCGCGGCCGAGCGCATCGTCGACAAGGGCCTCGAGCTCTCGAGCGTGCGCGGCATCGACGCGATCGCCCTCGGTATCGGCATGGTCGCCTGGAGCCACGATGGCGTCGACCATCGAGCGCCTCTGCTGCTGCGCCCGCTATCGCTGCGGCGTCGCGGTCGGGATGTGGAGCTCACCCTGCGCGGTCGGGTGCGGCTCAACCCCGCGCTCGTGCGCACGCTCGCCGAGCAGTACGCACTGCACCTCGACGAGGCGGCGTTCGTCGCGCTCGCCCACGACGGCGACGCCTTCAAGCCGAACCCGCCGCTCGACCGCCTCCGCGGTCTCACGGCGCACCTCGAGGGCTTCACGATCACGCCGCGCCTCGTGGTTTCGACCTTCGCCGAGGTGGGTGCGCCGATGGCGGCGGATGCGGACGAGCTCGGGCATCCCATCCTCGACGCGGTCGCGGGCAACACGAGCGCGCGTTGGGCCGTGCAGGAGGGCGGCGAGCCGGTCGTGCCCGTGCACGCCGATGAGCGCCCGCCCGGGACCGACCTGCTGCTCTTCGACGCCGATGCCGAGCAGGAGCAGGTCATCGCGACGATCGCGTCGGGTGCCTCGCTCGTCGTCAAGACGCTCCCCGGCACCGGCAGCACGCAGACGGTCGTCAACGCGCTCGGTGCCCTCGTCGCCCAGAACAAGCGCGTGCTCGTCGTGAGCCCGCGCCGCGCGAGCCTGCGCAGCATCTCGCAGCGCTTCGCCGACATCGGCCTGCCCGGCATCACGGCGACCGCGCCGACTCTGCGACGCGACCTCATCCGCGCGATCGGTCGCAACGAGAAGGCGAAGCGGCCCCGTGTCGTCGAGGTCGACGAAGCCCTCGTGCGCCTCCGCGGCGTACTGCTCGACTACCGCGAGGCTCTCGCACGCCCCGACTCGGTGCTCGGCATCAGCGTGCTCGACTGCGTCACCGAGCTCAGTCGACTCGCCCTCCTGCCCACGCCGCCCGCCACGCGGGCGCGCCTCAGCCGCCAGGCCGTCGAGCTGCTCGCGACCGATCGCCGCCCCGCCGCGGAGGCCATGGTGCAGGCCGCCGAGCTCGGGCAGTTCAGCTACGGCCCGGGCGACTCGCCCTGGTACGGCGCGCGGTTCACGAGGGCGGAGGACGCGACGCGCGCCCAGGAGCGCGCCCGCCGCCTGCACGCCGACCTTCTGCCGCGTCTTGTCGAGCGTGGTCGCGCCCTCATCGCCTCCACGCCGCTGCGCCCCTTCGAGACGCTCGCCGAGCTCGGCGTGTACCTGCGGCTGCTCACCGACATCCGCGACACCCTCGACCGCTTCCAGCCGGCCGTCTTCGACCGCTCCCTGAGCGAGCTCATCGCCGCGACGGCCCCGCGCCGTGAGGGCTCGACGATGCCCGCCGCGACGCGCCGCCGCCTCAAGGGCCTCGCCAAGGAGTACCTGCGGCCGGGCGTGCACGTGGGCGATCTGCACGAGTCGCTCACGCGCATCCAGCAGCAGCGCGTGCTCTGGCAACGTTTCGTTCCCGCCGGTCTCACTCCCACGGTGCCGGTCGGCATCGCCGACGTGCACCACGCCTACCAGCAGGTCGAGCAAGATCTCGAGGAGCTGGATGCTCCGCTCGGGCACGACAGCCGAGACAGGTCGCTCGTGCACCGGCCTCTGCCCGAGCTGCACGCGCTGCTCGAGGGCCTCGCGGCCGAGAGCGACGTGCTCGCCAACCTGCAGGAGCGCACCGAGCTGCTGCGCCAGCTCGAAGGCTGGGATGTGCAGCCGCTGCTCGCGGACCTCGCCGAGCGCCACGTGCCGCACTCCCAGGTCGCCGCCGAGCTCGAGCTCGCGTGGTGGCGCTCAGCCCTCGACAGCCTCCTGCAGCAGGACCGCGCGCTGCTCGGCGCCGACACTGCCGTGCTCGACCGGCTCGAGGCCGACTTCCGCCTCGTCGACGAGGCGCACGCCGCCGGCAGTGCCTCGCTGCTGGGCTGGCAGCTCGCCGAGAACTGGTCGATCGGCATCACCGACTGGCCGGACGAGGCCGACGCCCTGCGGGCCCGGCTGAAGAGCGGCTCGATCACACCGCACGAGCTGCAGCACGAGGCGCCCCACCTCTCGCGCCCAGTCGCGCCCGTGTGGCTCGCCTCGCCCTACGACGTGCACGAGATCAGCGACGAGATTCCTTTCGACACGGTCATCGTGCTCGACGCGGGTGCCGTGACGGTGCCCGAAGTGGCCGGCGCGGTGCGCCGCGGCCGGCAGGTGGTCGCCGTGGGCGACCCCGTCACCCAGACCCCCGCACCGTTCTCGGTGGCCGTGGAAGCTGCGGCTCCCGCGGCCGGCCGCGATGCGGCCGGAGCCTCGAGCGCCGAAGAGGATGCCCGGCACGCGTCCTCCGCCCTCTTCCAGCTCGCCGACCTCCTGCCGGTGCAGTCGCTCACGCGCTCGTACCGCGCCGGCGGCGAGGACCTCGCCGAGCTCGTCAACCGCCGCTTCTACGCGGGTCGCATCGACTCGCTTCCCTGGGCCGGCTCGTTCCTCGGGCATCCGTCGATCGCCGTCGACTACCTCGATGAGGGGCACGGTATGCCCGACGACGAGACGGGCGCGATCGAGAGCGTCGACGCGGAGGTGAAGCGCGTCGTCTCCCTCGTGCTCGAGCACGCCACCGCGCGCCCCGCCGAGTCGCTCATGGTCATCACCGCGAGTCATCGGCACGCCGCGCGCGTGCAGGACGCCGTGCTCGAGGCGATCGGTACCCGACCCGACCTGCAGGAGTTCGTGCTCGGCGACCGGGCAGAGCCGTTCGGCGTGCTCACGATCGAGCAGGCTGTCGCCCAGTCGCGCGACCGCGTCATCTTCTCGATCGGCTACGGTCGTACCCCGCACGGCCGCGTGCTCAGCGAGATCGGCGCGCTCGGCCGCCCCGGCGGCGACCGCCTGCTCGCCGTCGCCATGACGCGCGCTCGCCGCTTCGTGCGCATCGTCAGCTGCCTGCGCGCGGGCGACCTCGACGACGACCGGCTGTCGCACGGCGCTCGCGCCCTCGGCGACCTGCTCGCCGACATCGAGGCGCGGCGCTCCGCGGTCGAACTGCAGGACGACAGCGACCCCATGCTCATCGACCTCGCACGGCGCCTCGAGGCCCGCGGGCTGAAGACCGCCCTCGGGCACCGCGGCAAGCTCAGCCTCGTGGCGAGCCGCGGCGGCTACTGCATCGCGGTCGAGACCGACGCGTCGCTGGCGGGCACGAGCCTGCGCGAGTCGCTGCGCCTGCGCCCCGATCTGCTGCGGCGCCTCGGCTGGCACTACGCGCGCGTGCACGTCTTCGAGCTGTTCAGCGATCCGGACGGCGTCGCCGACCGCATCGTGGCGATGGCCGGCAAGGCCCTCGCGCCCGACACGCCGCGCCCGCGCCCCGCGGTCACCTGAGCCGAGCATCCCGCCGGGTCTGTCCGTGGGTCGTCGGGGCGCGCACGCGAGTGGGCACCGACGCGATCCGCGGCGCGTACCCTGGGGGCATGAGTGAGCGGGACGCGCGAAGCACGGAGCGCCGCAGTGCGCGCCGCGCGACGACAGCGGCCCCACCCGGTTCGGACCCGGTGCCGAGCGCGGAACCGTCGCGGCATCGGGTCGATGAGAACGACGAGCGTCTGCGCGCTGAGAAGCCGCCGCACTACTGATGACGCGGGTGACGGTGGCCGATCGTGGCCGGTGAAACGGACCTGCGGGTGCTCGTCGCGTCGATGAGCCCCGAGGCGGTGCCGGGGCACTGGTTCTTCGGCACGATCGAGCCGGGCACGATGGTCGACGCCGTGGCGACGGTGCTCGAGCCTGAAGGGCTCTCGGTCGTCGTCGGACGGTCGGAGGCCGATCGTCTCGGGTTCGACACGACGCACGCCTACCGCTGGATCACTCTGCGGGTGCACTCGTCACTCGACGCAGTGGGGCTCACGGCCGCCGTCGCTGCGGCCCTCACCGAGAACGGCATCAGCTGCAATGTCATGGCGGGGGCATTCCACGACCACCTTTTCGTGCCCGCCGCGAGGCTGGAGGACGCGTTAGTGGCGCTCAAGCAGCTGTCTGCGCGCGACAGAGCGTGAACGAGGGCGACGGTGGGGGCTAGGGGTTGGCGCGCTCGGTGAGCAGATCGCGAATCTCGGTGAGCACGTCGAGCTCGGTCGGCGGGGCGTCCGCCGACACCGGCGGCTCGCCCGCCTTGCGGCGCTCCTCCGCGCGCTTCTTGAGCGTGTTGATCGGCAGCACGAGCGCGAAGTAGACGACGAGCGCGACGACGATGAAGTTGATGAGAGCCCCGATGACGGCGCCGAAGTACATGACGGCCTCACCACCAGACACGGTCGGGATCGCGACCGGGAGAGCCGTGGCCAGCGTCTCGGCCGAGAAGAGCGCGCTGATCGCGGGGTTGATGACCGAGCCGACGATCGCCTGCACGACCGCGGTGAACGCGGCGCCGATGACGACCGCCACGGCGAGCTCGACGACATTGCCGCGCAGAATGAATTCCTTGAAGCCCTTGAGCATGGGTGCCTCCTCAGCCGATGAAGCGGTTCGTGATGGTCGTGATCAGCTCGCGGCGGCGGCCGACGTCGAGGTGCTGGAGCCGGAGCTGGCCGTCTCCTTCTTCGCCGGCGTCGACGTGGAGCTCGACTCCTTGGTGCCGGAGCCGGAACCCGACGAACCTGAATCCTTCGACCCGGAATCCTTCGACCCTGAGCTGCCAGACCCTGAGCCGCCGGTCGAGCCCGAGCGCTCCGCCGCCCGGCTGTCGGTGCGGTAGAAGCCCGAGCCGTTGAAGGTCACGCCGATGGACGAGAACACCTTGCGCAGTCGCCCCTCGCAGGTGGGGCACTCGGTGAGTGAGTCGTCGGTGAACGCCTGCTGAATGTCGAACGCGGTCGAGCATTCCGTGCAGCGGTAGGAATAGGTGGGCATGTGGACCTCCGCCGACAAGGATACGTCGGCTCAGAAGCGCTGGATGCCGCCCGGGGTCACGACGCCGTCGACGGGCTGGTCGTGCTTCTCGCGCGGCAGTTCGTCGACGATCTCGTCGTCGAACAGCACCGCGAAGACCGGTGGGCGCCGGTCCATCGACCCGAGCGTCTTGTCGAAATACCCACGCCCCCATCCCATGCGCATGCCCGTGCGGTCGACCGCGGCGGCCGGCACGAGGATCAGCCCGACATCGTTGATCGCGATGGGTGCCACGATGTCGCTCGTCGGCACGGGCATCCCGATCACGTCGCTGCCTTCGTCGCTCGCGTCGTACGGGGCCCAGTCGAGGAGGCCGTCGTCGCGGGAGATCGGCAGCAGCACGTCGAGGCCCTGCTCGGCCGTCCACGCCAGGAACGGGCGGGTCTCGGGCTCGTCGGGGGTGGAGAGGTAGCAGGCTAGGGAGCGAGGCCCGAGCGCCGAGGTGAGGGCGATGAGCTGGCGGGTGAGGTCGACCGAGGCGGCGTCGCGCTCCGCAGACGGGCGAATCCGCCGCCGTTCGCGCAATTCGGCGCGCAGGGCGCGCTTGGCGCCTGCGGGTTCGCTGATCATGCTCACCATGCTAGGTGCCAGCCCCCGATACGCTGAGGCCATGTCGACCTCCCTCACGAAAGCCGTCATACCCGCTGCAGGCCTGGGCACGCGATTCCTCCCCGCGACCAAGGCGATGCCGAAGGAGATGATGCCCGTCGTCGACAAGCCGGCCATCCAGTACGTCGTGGAGGAGGCCGTGCACGCGGGCCTCACCGATGTGCTCATGATCACCGGGCGCAACAAGAACGCCCTCGAGAACCACTTCGACCGGGTGACCGAGCTCGAGAACACGCTGCAGATCAAGGGCGACCAGGAGAGGCTCGCCAAGGTCATGCACTCCACGAATCTCGCCGACATGCACTACGTGCGGCAGGGCGACCCGAAGGGGCTCGGCCACGCGGTGCTTCGCGCCAAGATGCACGTCGGGCACGAGCCGTTCGCCGTTCTTCTCGGCGACGACCTCATCGATGAGCGCGACCCGCTGCTCGAGCGCATGATCGAGGTGCACGAGGAGCGCAACGCGACGATCGTGGCCCTCCTCGAGGTCGAGCCCGACCAGGCGCACCTCTACGGCGTAGCGACGGTCGAGCCGACGGACACCGACGATGTGGTGCGCATCACGGGTCTCGTCGAGAAGCCGGCCCCCGGCACTGCTCCTTCCAACCTGGCGATCATCGGCCGCTACGTGCTGCGCCCCGAGATCTTCGGCATTCTCGAGAACACGCCGCCGGGCAAGGGCGACGAGATCCAATTGACGGATGCCCTGCTCGAGCTCGCGGGCGACGTCGAGCACGGCGGCGTCTACGGCGTCGTGTTCCGCGGCCGTCGCTACGACACGGGCGACCGGCTCGACTACATCAAGGCGATCGTGCAGCTCGCCTCCGAGCGCGACGACCTCGGGCCGGAGCTTCGGCCGTGGCTCGTCGAGTTCGCCGACACTCTGCGCTGACCGGACCGCCGGCCCTCACCACCGACCTCGAGGCGATGTGAACGCGATCCCCACCCTGCGCGACGGGGTTACCGTGCTGCGCCCGATCCGCGTGCGGGATGCCCGCGCGCTGGAGCGCGAGCTCATCGAGAGCCGCACGTGGCTGCGCCCGTGGGAGGCGACGAGCCCGGTCGCGCCGATGTCGTGGGACACCAAGGGCAGCATCCGCAGCCTCCTCGCAGCGGCGCGCTCTGGGCAGGGCCTGCCGTTCATCATCGAGACGGAGGGCCGCCTGGCGGGCCAGCTCAACGTCTCGGGCATGAGCTATGGCTCGCTCGCCTCGGCGACGATCGGCTATTGGGTGGGGGAGCGGTTCGCGGGGCGCGGTCTCACGCCGACGGCGGTGGCCCTCGCGACCGACCACGTCTTCTTCACGGTCGGGCTGCACCGCATGGAGATCTGCATCCGGCCCGAGAACGCGGCGAGCCTGCGCGTCGTCGAGAAGCTCGGCTTCCGCTACGAGGGGCTGCGGCGGCGCTACATCCACATCAACAACGACTGGCGCGACCACTTCTGCTTCGCGCTGACCGTCGAAGAGGTGCCTACGGGGGTGCTGCAGCGGTGGCGCGCCGGTCGCGTGCCCGCGGGGGCGGCCACCGTGCCCGAGGCAGACCTCATCGCGGCTCGGCGGGGGCTTCCGCTGCCGTGACGGCACCGCTCTTCGTGCCGCGCGCGGTGCCGGACGACCTGGCACCGTTCGTGCAGGCGCTCTGGTACCTCCACGCGCCGCCGCAGCGCCGATTCGAGAAGATCCTTCCCAGCCCACGCGCCCACCTGATCGTCAATCTCTCCGACCCGTACCGTCAACTAGCGCGCGGCGCGATGGCGACGGGCGTCGAGCTCGCGGGGCCGTTCTTCGCGGGAGTGCAGACCCAGTACCTGGTGAATGAGAATCCGATCGAATTGCGGATGCTCGTGGCCCAGTTCACCGCGGATGGCGCGGGCCTCTTCGCCCACGCGCAACCAGTCGACCTCGTCGACGCCGAGCTGCCGGCCGAGCCTCTCGTGCCGGGTGTCGACGCGCTCGCCGCCCGGGGCCGACGGAGCGATGACGTAGAGGGCCTCCTCGACGGCCTCGTGGGCCTGCTGCGCGCTGCACGGCGCCGGCCCGACCCCGATCCGGCGGTCGCGCGCGTGCGGGTCGGGCTCGAGAGCGATCGGCCCGCGTCGATCGGGAGGCTCGCGGCGGCGGAGGGCCTGACCCCGCGCGCTCTGACCGCGCGATTCTCGCGGGCGTGCGGGGTGACGCCCAAGCGATTCGCCGACGTGGCCCGCTTCGACGCTCTCCTCACGTCACTCGCTGCGAGGGATCCGCTGCCCGGGTGGGGCGAGCTCGTCGCCGAGTACGGCTACTACGATCAGCCGCACATCACGCGCGCCTTCACGCGGTTCGCCGGCTCGCCACCGGCGCGGTTCCTGCACGACCTGCGCGAATTCGGTCTCGAGTACGCCACCTTCGTGCCGCTCGACCACCCTGCGCACGGGTAATTCCGTACAAGACGAACCCCCTTCGCTCTCACTAGAGTCGGCGCCGAACGTCTCGGACGGCGTGCTCGAAGGAGGAGTCATGGAAGCAGCGGTCAACGTGTGGGGAATCCTGCTCGCGGCGGTATCGATGTTCGTCGTGGGCGGGCTGTGGTTCGGTCTCCTGTTCGCTCGACCCTGGCAGCGTGCGGCAGGCGTGAGTGACGAGCAGCTCGGTCGGGGCGCACCGCTCGTCTTCGGCGGCTCTTTCGTCCTGTCTCTCGTCGCTGCGACAAGTCTCGCCTTCCTGATCGGCGCCGCGGGGCCGCTCTTCGGCACGATCGCCGGCCTCGTCACCGGTGCGACGCTCGTGTCGGCCCTGCTCGGCGTCGTGTACCTCTTCGAGCGCCGACCCTTCCGGCTCTTCGCGATCAACGCTGGATACGCGATCGTGGCTTTCACCGCGATGGGCGCGATCGTCGGCGCCCTTCAGGCCGGGTAGGCGAGGTTCGTCCGGCGGACACGCGCCGAGCATCCCGGCCAGAGGCGCGCGGCAGACGTACCGTTGGGCCGTGGAGAACTCGGCGAGCGGCACAGCGATACTCATCGCGGTCGCGGCCGGCCTGTGGCTGCTCTACCTGGTGCCGATGTGGCGCCGACGCAGCGAGTACCTGGCGACCGAGCGCAACGCCGTGCGCCTGCAGCAGACGCTGCGCATCATGGCGCAGACGACCGAGCTGCCGGAGGCCGTGAGGGCGGAGATGACAGCGCGCGAGATCGCTTCGCAGGAACGCTCGCTCGCCGCGCGGCAGCGTGAGCACCTCGCGATCGAGCGGGCACGCGAGGCGGCCCGACAGCGCGCCCTGCGCGCGCAGCTCGCCGCAACGGCTCCGGGTCTCGTCGCCGAAGTGGACGCCTCCCGTCTCGGCCAGCGCCGTCTGCGCCGCTCGCGCGCCGGGACGAGCCTTCTGACCCTCGCCGCACTCGTCGGCGTGGGCGTCTCCGTCGCGTTCGGAGCGTGGGCGTGGACGGGCCTCGCCGGTTTCGTCGCCCTCAGCGGCACGCTCCTGCTGCGTGGCCTGGCCCGCGCGAGCCGCCGCCGCACGGCCTCGGTCGCGCCGACCGCCCCTCGGTTCGTCGACTATGCGCCCGCTGCGCCGGCCGTCGGTCGTCAGGCTCCGCGCGAGCGCGTGTGGACTCCCGTGCCGCTTCCGCGCCCCACCTACCTCGACGCGCCCTCGGCTCCGGCGGCGGTGCGGGATGCTCAGCCCACGATCGACCACGCCGCACTGCTCGCGGCCGCCGCCGCGGAGGCTGAGCAGGCTCAGCGACTCGCGCAGCCTCCCGCCGCGCCGACCGAGGCGCCGGGCCCGACCGTGCGGGAGGAGCCCGCAGCGAGTGCCGCGATGGCGGAGACCGAGCGGGGCGACTCGCGGTTCGCGCGCATGGGCATCCTCGACGGACTTCCCACTCGCGCACCCGACCTCGACGAGGTGCTGCAGCGCCGCCGTGCCGCCGGCTGAGCCGACTCGCGACGTTTCGGCGGCTCTGCGCGCCGGTGGTAGTGTTGTCGACGGTTCACGGGCCTGTGGCGCAGTTGGTAGCGCGCTTCGTTCGCAATGAAGAGGTCAGGGGTTCGATTCCCCTCAGGTCCACCATGTGATGTCTCACGACATCGTGGACGGGCGAACCCCCATTTTCGGGGTTCGCCCGTTTTTCATTCTTTGGCTTGGTAGCCCTTGTTCGGGTTGATGATGTGTTCAGCGATGACTTCCCCGTCGGGAG